>Ga0180433_10002804_pt1 | contig 26355 bp, 20 predicted proteins | sample SS_ome_8_FD_132980 | JGI IMG/M metagenome (GOLD analysis project Ga0180433, IMG submission 132980) | Hypersaline lake sediment archaeal communities from the Salton Sea, California, USA - SS_1_D_1 metaG | ecosystem: Environmental > Aquatic > Non-marine Saline and Alkaline > Hypersaline >... | reverse complement strand
CGATTCTCGAATTCCTTAATGCACTGGTCTCGTGTGAACATGGTTAGCGACTTCGATGTTTATAGTGAATGTCAGATAAACCTCGGAGGCGCTCTGCAGCCTGCTCTGCAGTCAAATCGCGTTGAGGTTCGGCCAGCATCTCATACCCCACCATGAACTTCCTGATTGTCGCGGAGCGCAGTAATGGTGGGTAAAGGTGGGCATGCAGTTGCCAGTATGTATAGTCGCCATTATCTGTCGGTGCGCCGTGCCAGCCCATTGAATAGGGGAACGGCACTTCGAACAGATTGTCGTAGCGGGTAAGCACACGCTTCAGTATTTCAGCCAATCCATCTCGTTCTGCCTCGCTCAAATCAGGAATACGGAGAACATGACGACGGGGTATAATTATTGCTTCAAAGGGCCATATTGCCCAGTAGGGAATAACGGCTAACCAGTGGATATTTTGAACAACAATGCGATCTTGCTGCTCTGATTCCAAGAGAATGTAATCCATTAGAAGTGGATTTCCATATTCTGTGAAGTACCTTCGCTGCTGTTCATCCTCTTTGGCAGGTTCGCTTGGCAGAGCATCCAATGCCCAAATTTGTCCATGAGGGTGAGAATTGGAACACCCCATGACGCTGCCCTTATTTTCAAACACCTGTACCCACCTATATCTCTGACCCAGTTGAGCAATTTCATCGGCCCAGGTATCGACCACCTGGCGAATTGTATCCTCGCTCATTTCGGATAGAGTCAGATCGTGACGTGGTGAATAACAGACGACCCTGCATGTTCCCTGCACCGGCTCCGCTTGCATTAACGGATGTGTCATACTGAAATTCTCCGCATCTGGAAGCAATGAGGGGAAATCATTCGTGAAAACGAAGGTTTTTTCATAGTCAGGGTTTATGGCATTTCCAGCGCGTTTATTCCCAGGGCATAGATAGCAATGAGGGTCATACACAGGCGGCTCTCCTAAAGATGGCTGTTCCAGTTGCCCCTGCCAGGGGCGCTGGACCCGGTGGGGCGATACCAGTACCCATTCACCTGAGAGTGGATTGCGACGACGGTGAGGGTTAATAGTTAAAGGATGCTCCATACAATGCCTGCATAGCCGTTATATATGCCTCTATTATAAGAACTTCCCCCCCGGTGTCTAGATCTTCTATCACTCAGGTCGCGTGCCGAAAGGCTATATGGCTTATGGCCAACCGGTACAGCAACTGATACTCCTGCACGCAGTTTAGCACAATTGTCGAGTTGTATCATCGGCTCGGCGGGGCAGAACAGCCCCATCGCCTTCAACGTGCCGCAGAGCTGGCTCAAGGATAACGTAGGCGGCGACATCAGCGCCACATGGGAGGACGACTCGGTTACCGTAGCGCCGTAACTTTTGGGCACAGCTCGGCTTAAATTGAACAATTGCCCATTTTATTCACTGTCGTTTCCCCTTGACAAACGGAAACATAAGTGGTATTTTCTCCACATAAAGAATCGTTTACGAGATAAACGTATAAAAGGCAAAACCGCCGAAAAGTGGCGACCTAGCTATGGGTTACGCTATTGATCAGATTTGTGCCAGCCTCATGGTTAACGCCCCCGGCTCACATACCAGCGTGCACAGGCCGCATCCGAAGCACTTTTCCTCGTTCACTGTGGCTGTGGCTATCCCGCCCTGCGGGGGCTTCACCATTTCGATAGCTCCGAAAAAGCACCGCTCCACGCAGTCTTGGCAGCCGGTACAAAGCTCCTGGTCAGCTGTAGCGCGAAAGCGGCTCTTCTCCAGTACCTGTTCTATATTCCCCACCTCCATGCCGATAGCGAAGATGTCACAGCAGTCCCGGCAGCAGTTGCATATCGCGGTCAGCCGCTTCTGAAGGCCGGAGGCCCAGGTGTGTACCAGACCTGCTTCCTCCGCCTCGCCGGCGATGGCGATGGCCTTCTCTGCAGATATGCGGCGGCCGGCGCCCCGGTTTATAGCGTAATCCGCCCCCCGGTTGAATTGAAGGCAGACGTTAACTGGTAGATCGCACCCCCTGACAGATCTGCGGCAGGTGCAGGGAACCACGGAAGCCGCCTCTGCCCCTCTGATTAGCTCCCTGATGTCCTCCTCTGGCAGGAGCTTATCACGGTCCGGGCTACGATCCATAGCCTTCCACGCCGGAAGCACCTTGATGAACTGCACATATGATTCCCCTAGCCCGCCGGCCATAGTCTGTTTCCACTCGGCATTGCGAAAATCCCGCCACAGGTCGAGGAGCTCGGTATCGACCCAGTTATCCGCGCTGGAAAGGTTGGCATCGTGCAGCTGGGTCATATCGTGGGCGAAGCAGTACAATCCCTTGCTGGTGCGGATGATCAACCCCCGTTCCATGAACTCCTCCAGCTTGCGATGTGCTACCTCTTCACTCATCCCCGTTTTTTGTGCCAGCTCCGCAGGCTGCGCCGGCAGCTGAAGCAGCAGGTACCCCTCCTCGGGGGTCACCAGCTTCTGTAGTATGCGACGCAAACGCTCCGACTGGGGGTACTGCAGCTTTGCATTCAATTCCGTATAGATATCGCCTGTGTTCATGTTGACCTTCTCTCTACCTGTCACCTTCGATTTGCATTCGTCAGCCGGGATACGCTACTCTGACGAGGGGTGCTTCCAACTGGCGGTAGCCTTTGATTCTCGATATTGGTAAACTATCATTAACTCCGCAGCTATTTCCCGACCGTTACTTCCAGCCCATGAGACTCGAGAATCCCCCTGCATTTTTTCGCCACATCACTATCAGGTTCAAGGACGCCATCTGCTCCAGTATAGCCATATTGCTCTCCCAAGCCGGAATATTTGCCTTTCCCCCACTCATGATATGGCAGTAGAGATATCTTTTCCACTCTGGCCCTGGAAGCAAGCTCGGCTGTCTGTTGTATATTTGATTCCGAATCATTGAAGCCCGGTATCAGCGGGATCCTCAACCAGATTTTCGTCGCGGTTGAGTTCGAAGCCTTATAAAGATTCTCTAGAATCAGTTCATTAGATACTCCGGTTTTTTCCTGGTGCTTCTCAGGATCCATGTGTTTGATATCAAATAGAATCAGGTCTGTGTACCTGAGAACCTGTTCCATGCTCTCCCATGGGGAGTAGGCCGTCGTATCAAGTGCAGTATGAAGACCGGCACGTTTGCATTTATTGAATAAGTCCCGGACGAATTCCCATTGAAGTAGTGGCTCACCTCCGGACACTGTTACTCCACCGCCAGAAACGTTATAGAAATCCCTGTCCTGTGCAACTATCTTGAATGCTTCATCCACTGTCTTGTACTCTCCCATCACCTGGATGGCATGGGAAGGGCATACCTTACCACACTCCAGGCAATTGGTACACAGCTTCCAATCAATGGTGCGGAGATCGTTATCGAAAGAAATGGCGCCTGCGCTGCAAGCTTCGGCACATCTTTTACAGCTTATGCATTTGCGCTCGCCCACCATAATCTCAGGTTCGCTGCTTATTCCTTCAGGATTACTGCACCACGGGCAGTTTAAAGGGCAGCCTTTCATGAATAGCGTAGTCCTAATACCAGGACCATCTTGAATCGAGAACTTCTGGATATTGAATATCAATCCCCTTTGTTCATCTGCACTGTCTGACATCATTTGTACCTCTGGTGATCCTGCGCTTTTGCGCAGTGGATAAAACGGGTGACTCCACTCGGGTCTTCCTCAGGAGCCTCTATGAAGATAGCGTGGGGGAACACACCCCCACGCTATCCTGTGCGCACAACAACTGCACTCTCGGGCACGAACTACGTGAGGGCCTGTTCTGTTCTTTCAATTATGCTGTCTTGGGTCCACACGGGCAGGTCAATGAAGTGGGCACTGTAGCCCGCGACCCTAACGATGAGGTCGGAATGTTCCTCCGGCTTCGCCTGTGCCTCCCGTAGCTTTTTACTGCTCACCACGTTAAACTGGATGTGCGGACACGTTCCCTTCGCATACCATACCTTGAGATAATCGGCGAAGAGCTTCTTGTTCTCTCCTTCCAGGTAGGTGTGCATGAAGCGCTGATTAAACAGCTCCGAGTGCATGAAGGGCACCTTGCCCACCGAGTTCAGCACGGCAGTCGGACCCTCGTTGTCGGTTCCCGCCATCGGCGACCGAGAGCCATCGGCCAACGAGGTGCACGCCAGTCTTCCATCCGGGCTGGCGGGGGCCACCAGACCCATCATGGTGTGCCCGGCGGCAGTGCTGCCATCCATCGTGAATGAACAGCCCCATGCATCCTTGAACTTGCTGACAGTCTCCCATTGCCCGACAAGGAACCGCCTTGCCCAGCCATCGGCGAAGTCGTCGTCGTTGCCGTACTTGGGCGCATTGAGGAAGTACTGTCGCATTTCCTCATACCCGGACCAGTTGGCGTCCAGCGCCTGCATCAATTCCTCCATGGTATATCTCTTCTCGTCGAACACCAGGCGCTGAATCGCGGAAAGCGAGTTAACCACGTTGATCACACCGAAAGGAGTGACCTCCGGCCAGGTGTCGTGCTCCTTGTGAAAGTGTACAACGTCGATCCCTCGCTCGAGCGTCTCATCCAAGAACAAGGAGTAGCACGGGTCGGGCTTGCGCTCCATCAATACCTGCTGAGCGATGTTCCACGAAACCGTGAAGATCCTAATGTAGTACCTCAAACGCTCGAAGTAGGCCTCCATGACCTCGTCTGCCGACTGCATCTCCGTCACCTTCTTGCCGGCAGGCAAGACCACGTTTCCGCACCGGGACTCCTGGTCGTTGAGGCGCAGGACCTGATCGAGGACCGCGGGGCAGTTCATCTCCAGGCCGGGCGCCATGCCGGAGAGCAGCATGCCCGTGCCCTTGACACTGTAGGAGCCGCATGCGATCGGCATGACCTGATTGGCGTCCTCGACGCTGTATCTTCTCATGATAGCCCACCTCTTCAGCAGGTCCATGTTGAAGTAGGAGGGGTGTCCGAGGCCTGTTCGGCCGAGATCGATTGCCGTCGAGATCAACTCCGGCGAGATCCCGGCGTGATATTGTACTGCCACCGGTGGCTGGGTCAGGTGCAGGTTGCCGAGCGCCTCTAGAACGATGAAGCTTAGTTCGTTAGTGGCGTCTTCTCCGTCGTCTGTTGTGCCACAGATATCGGCTGTGTACATAGTGCCTGTACCGGCTACGCCAGCAAACTTTGCCGGCCACTCAAGCGGTGCGCCGATCTCCTGAATCTTCAAGAAGAGGCACTCGACAAGCTCGACCGCATCCTCCCGCGTGATCCGCCCGGATTCGATGTCCGCCTGATAGTACGGCCACCAGACTTGGTCGAACCTCACACCGTTGCCGTAGCCCCAGTGAGCGAAGTAGTGGGCGACGACCTCGACGGTCCAGTAGAACTGTAGGCACTCTTGGAACGTTCGGGGCGGATTGGCAGGGACGTGCTCTAGGATGTCCGCCATCTCCTCGAGTTCCCTTCTCCGCTTCTCGTCGGGCTCTTGCGCTGCCTGCTGCCGAGCCGTCTCGGACAGCCTCTGTCCGTAGCGAATGATCGCCTTGCCGCAGCGCACCATCGCCTGCCACTCATAGCGCTTCGCCAGGTATTCGGCCGGGTCCAGTTCATCGACCCTGGCATCCAGCTCTGTGAGTTTAGCCTCGGCCTTCGCTATCCTGGCAGCCAGTCCCTCACGGAAGAGAATCTTGAAGTCCCACGACGGGATTACGAGCCCCTGCTCCCATACGTTTAGTATAACAGCTCCATATGTTGTGATTGTGGGCGCCATGTCCTCAGGCAGCGAGGACTTGATCAGTGCCGCTATGCTCCTGTGCTCCCAGAAGGGACAGATCTCTTCGATTATCTCCCGTCTCTCCTCGTCGGTGACAATCTGAGAGAAGCCTCCCGTGGTGACCGCCTCGGGCATCCAGTCGACGTTCGTCTCCGGGTACCATCTGATCTTGTGGGGTTCCCCGTTAGGATCGCCAACTATCATCTCCTCAGCCTTGATGAAGACGGGCATCTCCTCGCACAGCTTCTCCACCATGCGGGCATACTGTAGCGGCGCCGGCTGGCCATCGGTTTCCCGGAAGGCATTGGTGACGATCCGCGCTCTGTCCATGTCCATCCTGATGCCCTTACGGAACCCGGTCTTCCCGAGGCCCTCCGCCGGCTTTACCAGTATGCTCTCGGTAACCGCCCCCTTCCAATACAACGCCTTCCGCAGCCTGTTGGTCCGGGGTGTGGAGCCATAACCCCACTCGAAAGGCAGGCGTTTCTTGCATCTCTCCTCGAACTCTTCCATCTTGTGTTTTAAACCTTCAGTCATTATGACCATTTGCCTTCACCTCCATTGCTGGTTTGAGATGTCGATTATTTATCTCCACCTGTCATCAACATCACATTCTTCCCTCCGAACTGCTGGTCAGAATTTTTCACCTTATTCAATGTGTCTGGTGGTACCGCAGCACGACGGGCGCAACCTTGGCCGCGGAGTCAACAGCCTGATGCGTACCCATGCCGTAGCCACCGGCATCGACGCCGACATAGAAAAGTCCCCGGACCGGTGACATCGGCGAAGGCTTGTCCTTGCCGCACTGACCAACTATCTGGGCCAGCCCGATGCACTCGCCGCCGCCGCCGGGGACTACGCTGTCGCGGGTTACGCGGCTGACGTCGGCGGTGGTATAGTCCTCACGCCTGATCAGGTGTTTTTTGAACCCGGGCCGAAACTCCTCGATCTTCTGGTCCAGGGCATCCAGCCACGCCTTCTGGTTTTTCATCTTGGGATCGGCCTCGCATAAGGTAGCCGTCAGCACAACCTGCTTGCCTTTCGGTGCCAATGTTGGGTCGAAACCCGAGGGGTTGAAGATGAGGATGAGCATATCATCGGGCACCTCGCCCGATTTCACCTTCATCCAGCGCTCCATGTTCCACCAGCACTTGTCATCGTAGATAACGTAAGCGCAGTCTTCAAACACTATCTTATCTAGGAAATAGCGGCTGCCCATCAGCCCCAGTGACGGCATCAGGCTCCTGATTCGGTTGGCATATCCTTTGTCGAAATGTTCTTTGCCAACCAGCTTGAGCACCGTTGGCTGTATGCCGGCGTTGCTCACCACGATCGGTGCCTGAAATGCTCCCTTGTCGGTATAGACTCCCCGAACTTGTCCGTTTTCGACGTCGATACGCTGTACTCTGGCACGCAGGCGCACTTCGCCGCCGTGGCGTCGCACCGATTCGGCGAGGACCTCGCTAAGCTTCGCGTAGCCACCCAGAAAATAGGCCGAGCCGATGCCGGTGGAGAACTGAAGCAGCGTCTTTATCCACTCCGAGGCGCTGCACAGGTCAATCGGCGCTAAGACCCCGATGCAGCAGAACAACGCCAGGTAACTGTAGGTACTCTGAGGTATATTGTATGGAGTGATGAAGTCATGGAAGGTGACATCGTCAAGGGCACTGAGTTGCTCAGTTGTAAGTGCGGCCATATCTTCAAAGAGTCTAGTAACATTGGCGAGTCCCTCAGGGTCCTCTTTTAGCAAGTCAGGAATCTGTACCGGGGGAACAAGGTTATAGCTCACATATTTGTCTGACCCTTGGGGCTTGTACAGAAACCCACCGTCTTTGAGGGTGCCCTTGCCGGACAATATATTTTCAAGGCTGCCTGTTGTGGGGAAGACATCTGACATGGGCGCCTCTGCTCCCACCTCTTTTAATACATTTTCGAACTGGGAATTGAACTTTGGCAAACCCATCACCGGCCAGAGCTCATAGGTAAAGCCGTCTTTGTGCATGTTCAGCGCTTTGCCGCCCACCCGGTCGTTCTTCTCCAGCAGCAGAGTCTTCATGCCCCACTTCGCCAGCAGGGCGGCACAGGCGCAGCCCCCGGGCCCAGCCCCCACCACGATCGCGTCATACTTCGGAACCGCCATGATAAGCCTCCACGCCGTTTTAAGACATTACTTGATGCAGGGAACCTCGCTATCTTGTCTTGCCCTGGGTAGAGAGGCTCCGGTTAACGCTCGCTTCTACTTTTCAGGGTTTGCTAGGCTGACACCTTACCCTCTCGGGGCACCGCTGATATCTTACCCCTCTGCGGTATGTACCACGGCGACGGGTACCACCAGTCGCCGGGCTCGGCAACCCCGTCCTCGATGAGGATGTGCATCAGATTATATGGTATCGCCATCAGGCACAGCCCTCCAGGGTGACCGGAGGTCTGGTGGCAGTTATACAGCCCGTCGATGGGAGTACGGTAACGTGCCATCTGAGGGATGGGGCTGTTGGTCCACAGCTGGTCCTCGCAGTGGCGGCGGCCGCACCAAGTGCCGCCGATGAGTCCGGTATTGCGGAACTCCATCTCACGCGGGGTCGAAGACCAGTGGAAGATGACGTTGTCGTCATCCAGACCGTCCAGCGCCTGGCTGTAGGCCTGGCGCACGTAGGCGTTTATCTCATCCTTTTCCTTGTCCATGGCTTCCGGCCCTTCCACGTGATAATGATGTGGGGTGAGGCCTTGCATGATGGGCGCCGATACATATCCCTTGGGGTGGTGGTGCTGGCAGTCGGTGGGGTCGAAGGCCTGGGAGGGTGACAGAAGCCACATCAGCTTCTCCGGCGGCAGGGCAGGGTTACCCTTCCAGCTATCCACATCAGCCACATTCTCGAGGTAGAGCTCCCGCGAATCTGCAGGATAGGTGGTGCCGAAAGGGGCCTTGTTGGGGCCCATTGCAACTTCTTCCATCGCTTTGAACTTGGGAAGCCACTTGATGGGCTTGCGGGTGAAAAAGGTTGAGACGAAGAGGCTGCCCCCTTTGATGCTGATATCGTCTATCTGTTGCAGGAAGGCCCGGTCCAGATGCTGCGGCCCGATGAGCTTCTGGAAGGTCTGCTTGACGTCGCAGGCGGCGATAACCGCCTTATCGGCCCAGACGGTCTTCTCCGCCACTGCGGCGGTCTCCCGCAAGCGCACGCCCGCCGCCCGCCCGTTGCGGACGATGATCTCGTGAACCGGGCAGCAGGTGCGGATGACTGCGCCGTGGTCGATGGCGCAGCGCAGGATGGCATGGAAATAACCGTGAAGGCCTCCACGGGGATAGCTCAACTTGCCGGGTATCAGGAGTAATACGACGGCGAGGAAGGCGGGGACGGCTACACCCTCCCAGTGCCCGGCAGCCCCCGACCCCCAGGCGGCAAAGGCCAACGTCACCTTAAGGGACTCGGTCTTCATATGCTCGTCCATCAGGTCGAACATGTTCATTTCGCGCAGCTCCGGTGTCCACATGTCCGGCTGGTGCTGCTTGTAGACCTGCATGTAGGGCACGGTCTCATCCGTTACCTCCACTTCGGGGGGGTGCGGCGGGCACCAGAAGGTGGCGCGCAGCAGGTCCATCATAAACGGGGGATCGGCGAGCAGGCCGCTTATCTTGGCGAAGCCCATCATGTCCTCTAGAGTGGGCGCCACCAGCCCTGCGCTGGTGGTCTGTCCGATCGTGCCCATCGACTTCTCCAGGTCTATGGGGCTCCACGACATGCGGAAGCCGTATTTGTGTAGCTCCAATTGCTCGAAGCCCGGGGCCGGACCGGCGTACATCAGCTGGGCGTGGGGGAAAATTTGCACCCCCGGCAGTGGGGTGCAGGACTCGCACGAGCCGCCCGACTCATACCTCTCCTCCAGCACACAGACGCTCAGCCCGCACTTGGATAGGTAGGCTGCGGCAGTAACGCCGTTGGGGCCACCACCCACAATGACAACGTCGTACCTTTCTTCATGGCTCATTTCCCCCCTCCTCATCTATGTTTGGACAAAGGCTTGGGTTACAATTCTCTGCACCAATTGCAGTGGACATTATAATTGGTGATTTCTTGCACCGCGCTGGACATAAAGATGGATTATTCCCTAGACAGATAGAGAGTTTTTACATCAATCAATCTCAGTCGACCAGGTGGCGGCGCAATGCGATAGCGGCTGCTTCTGTGCGGCTGGTTGCACCCAGCTTGCGCAGGATACTGGTGACGTGGAATCTTACAGTGGAAGGGCTTACCACCAGCTGTTCCGCCATTTGAGGGTTGCTCTTCCCATCAACGATCAGGCTGAGTACCCTGCATTCAGTCTTTGTCAGGTGATATTCTTTCGCCATCGCCGCAGCAGATGTGGTTTCAACCCATGATTGTTCGTCTAAGAGGGACTTGCTCACTTTTCGTATGTCAATAATAATACCTTTGACAGCCGGATTTTGCAGAAGGTTGTTAGCGATCGCATCGGCCATGTGCCACGTACCGTCCTTGTGTTTCACACGCAACTGCGCACGGATACTGCTGCACTCAGCTGGGGTCTGAATCATCTCGGTGAGCCCATGGGCTGCCTTGAACATGTCGTCCGGGTGGATAACTCCCAACGTATCCTTGTCAATAAATTCTCCTGGTTCATAGCCGAACATTCGTGAGACCTCTGGGTTCTCATAAATGATTTCTAGCTCACTGTCTAGGATCACGATGCCGTCCGGAGAATTCTCCAAAATGGCTCGGAAGATGTCCTTCTGCCTCTCAAGTAGCTCTAGAGACCGCATGACCTGGGTTTCTGAAATTTCTGGATGAGCAATTCTGCGCTGTAATGTCGCTGATTTTGGCACGGGTATGTTATCCTCGTTATAAGGGGATCGCAGCATCTTTATCATTCCCGTATTTACATGTGACAGCAATTCAGGTGGTATTTTATTGGCTAGGCCGAATAGCTCGTCCGTTTCATCTTGATTTGCTCCAAGTGCCTTGGCTAGAGCTAAGATGACCTTATGTCCGGGTGGAGGCATTCTGCCATTTTCAATCTTACTCACGTATGTATGGCTAATTGCTGTATTGTTTGCAAGTGTGCTTTGGGTCATACCTCGAGCTTTTCTAAGCTCCCTGAGGCGTTGCCCGAACGTCATAAAGATTTTATCTGACACTGTACATTAAGCCTAATCATTATTGAGTTGATTGTCAAGTTCTAATCAGCAGATATTATTTATCTCGCCCCTATCAATTAGACCAGTATCTCCTATAGTTTTTTGGAATATATAGGCATAAGGAGAGTTCTATTGAAAACAAAGAGGTATCCGCAACTTTCGTGTGTTAAAATGTCTACTTCCCGACAGTGTTCATTAAACTGCACAATAGCCTATTTCGTTCAATCGATCTGGCAAGCTTCGAAATTAATAATTCAACCTTGAGCTAGCTCACCCCGTTAATGGCAGGTACTCAAACTAAGAACAGTGAAAAAATGTGTGCGTTGTATATTAACCGAAACTGATGAGGCTGCTTTAGATATCAGGCTCTTTCCTTAGTCTCTGGGCATGTACATCCGCTGGATGTACTCCTTCAGCATCCGCCTTGAACTGAAAGCGGGGGCTACCGAGCGTATCGACTCTTTGGACAGATTGATCCATTCCCGCGGCAGTCCCCTGTCGTCTCGAGTGTAATACAGGGGCACTATCTCCTCCTCCAGAAGGCGGTACAGCGACTCTGCATCGTCTTCATCCTCCGTAGCCGAGCAGGCGCCCTCCGGCCCATCGCCGATAGCCCAGCCGTTGGCCCCGTTGTAGCCCTCATCCCACCAGCCGTCGCGCACGCTCAGATGGAGCACGCCGTTCAGCGCGGCCTTCATGCCGCTGGTGCCGCAGGCTTCCAGCAGACGGCGTGGCGTGTTCAACAGGATATCGACGCCCTGCGTCAGGTAGCGCGCCACATGCATGTCGTAGTCTTCAACGAATGCCAAGCGCCCTTTGAATCTGCTATCCGCAGCCGCTGAAAATACCTGCTGCATCAATTGCTTTGACGGCTCATCGGCAGGGTGAGACTTGCCGGCAAAGATTATCTGCACCGGACGCCACTGGTCAGTGAGGATGCGCTCCAGGCGCTCCATGTCGCGCAGTATCAACGACGGCCGCTTGTAGATCGCGAAGCGTCGGAAAAACCCTATGGTTAACGCCTCGGGATGGAGCAGGACCCCCATAGCCGACATCTGCTGCGGCGCGATCCCGCCCTCAGCCCACTGGCTGCGAACCCTCTCCCTTATGGCGCTCATCAGCTTGCTCTTCAGAAATTGCCTCACATCCCAGAGAGCCTCATCCGGTATGTCATCCACCAGCCGCCACAGCTCGGCGTTATCGTGGTTCTTCACCCACTCCGTGCCGAGATATCTGTCGAAAAGGCGGTTAAGCTCGGGGGCTATCCACGTAGGCGCGTGCACGCCGTTGGTCACGTGCGAAATAGGCACCTCGTCCTCGGTCACATCCGGCCACAAGCCCTGCCACATCCTGCGTGCCACACGACCGTGCAGCGCGCTGACCGCATTACGGTGCGAGGCTGTCTTGAGAGATAATACGGTCATATTTAAGGGCTGATCATCATCGCAACCGTTGCGACTCATCGCCATGAGGGTATCCAGATCGATGTTCATAGACTGCAGGTAATTATACAGATACTTCTCAACCAGTTCGGCAGAAAACACATCGTGTCCGGCGGGCACCGGAGTATGAGTGGTGAACACCGTCGCCGACTGCACCCGGTTTATAGCTTGGTCTAACGTACTGCCCTTCGCTATTTCCTCCTTGATGCGCTCCAGCATCATGAAAGCGGCATGGCCTTCGTTGGCATGCCACACCGCCGGCTCGACCCCCAGCGCCCGAAGGATGCGCACCCCGCCGATGCCCAGCACTATTTCCTGCTGTATGCGCAGATCCATGTCGGCGGTGTAGAGATGATTCGCCAGCTGGCGATCCTCAGCGCTGTTCTGCTCCAAATTGGTATCTACCAGATAGATATTCACGCAGCCTACGCTGACGCGCCATGCCCCCAAGGCCAGGGTCCTCTCCCCCAGATCGATGCTGGTCAGCGCCATGCCGCCCTCCGCCGTCGATACCCTGTTAACCGGGGACTTGGCGAAATCCAGATCCTCTCGTATTTCGTCTTGCCACCCATCGGGGGTTATACGTTGCCTGAACAGGCCTTGCGGGTGCATCAAGCCCACCCCCACAAACGGCAGCCCCAGATCGCTGGCCTCCTTGCAGGTGTCACCCGCCAGTATCCCCAGCCCCCCGGCGTAGATTGGCAGCGAATTATGGATGGCGAACTCCGCGGAGAAATAGGCCACAGGCCCCAGAAGAGGGGCATAGCCCTGACCGGCTAAACGGACCTTGCAACCTGAGGTGTACTGGTCGAATTCGGACATCACCGAATCGTAAAGGGAGAGAAAAGACGCGTCTTTCGCTGCATCGGCGAGTTTCTCAGGCGCAATCTCACGCAATTGTCTCACCGGGTTGTGGCCGCCCATCCGCCATAATCTGTAATCCAGCCTGCGGAACAGCTGGCGCGCCGGGGCATTCCAACTCCACCACAGGTTATGGGCCAGCTCATCCAGCCGTCCGATACGTTCAGGCAGCAGCGGCTCTATCCCTTGATTCAACATATCACTGTGTCATCCGGTTCAATATCGCTTAAAACAATGGCGAACATCCTGCATGTTCGCGCTCTTACTATGATAGCACATGCCGCCGACGGTTCAAACCACCGGTTCCTTCTCAACACCATGCCAGCCGCCGGATGCTTCACCGCCCGGTTCAGGTCAAGCGCCGTCGGGTTTATGGAAGCTCTTCACGAAGATCAGCTTGTCGTCCCCGGGGGCGTAGAAATCTGCCACCCGGCAGACAGGCCGATAGCCCCGGGCGCTGTGGAAGCGCCTCGTTGCCTCATATTCGGGTTTGGAAGACGTCTCAATGACAGCCAGTCTGCCGTGCGATTGGCGGATCTGGCGCTCGGCCGATTCCCACAACGCCTTCCCCATCCCCCTGCCCCGCCAGCGCCGGGACACCGCCGCCCAGTAAAGGTCCCACGTCCCTTCGGTGAGCGGCGTCGGGCCGTAGCATATGTATCCCACCACCTCGGACGATACCGCCGCCACCAGGATGCGGTATCCCGATTTAATCGGATCGCCGAGGTAGCTGTCGATGACCTCCTCGGCCACGGTTATCTCTTCCGGCTTGAACTCCGGCGTATCATGCAGTATGGCCATGATAGCCGCCTTATCCCCGCCGGCCATCGGCCTGATCTCGGGCTTCATCTCTCCGCACCATCCAATGCGAGGATTACGATTCGCTCAATAAGTTCCCGGTACGTCATGCCAGCGGCTCGAGCCTGACGCGCTGCTCCGGCATCAGGCGAGATATCCGGATTAGGATTCACCTCTATAACCTTAAAATGCCCCCCTGCATCCATGCGCAGGTCCACCCTGGCGTAACCGGCACACGCCAGGGCACTGAAGGCAGTGGCAACGACAGACCCTACGCGCTCACGTTCTTCAGTTGCTAACTCAGCCGGGCAAACCACCTCGGAGCACCGGTAATATGTGCTTTCGGGTTCCCATTTCGCAGAGTAGGTCAGGATGCGGGGCATCCCCAGCGGCAGCGAATACGCTATCTCCGACACGGGGAGCACTTCCAGCCTGGTGTTGCCCAATACCGTCGCATTGAACTCACGGCCGTCTATATACTCCTCCACCAGCGCCCGCCCCCCGTAGCGATCGCATACCCTCGCCGCCTGCCGCTCCAGCGAGGTGAGATCGTTGACCACGCTCTCCTCGGTTATGCCGTGGCTGGCGTCCTCGGCGTTAGGCTTCACTATACACGGAAAGCTGAGGGCGAAAGACGATATGCCCTCACCGTTCAACAGCTGGTGCCGCGGCGACTCCACCCCTGCGGCTGCCAGCAGCGATCTCGCCTTCGCCTTATCCAGGGCCGACGCGATGGCATCCGCCCCGCAGCCGGTGTGCCGCAGCCCCATTTCCGACAGCATCCCGGCGACGTGCGCCTCTGTCTGCGGATCGCCGTCGAAACCCTCGAACAGGTTGAACACTACATCTGTATCTAATCGTCCAAGCTGTTCCCGCACCCGTTCCAGCGGCGGCACCAGAGGCACCCGGGTAACGGTATATCCCGATTCGCTCAACGCCCGATGTACGGCATCGACCTCGCCGAGCACGCCCAGCACCGCCTCCTTTTCGCCGATGGCCTCATAGCGGTCAGGCTGCGGCTGGTTGTAGATGATGGCTACCCTTGGACGCACTGCGGATACCTCTCCAGCGCGGCATCGAGGATTGCAGCGATCAGTTCGTGGTATGTCCAGCCCATCTTCTGGGACATTATGGGCAGGTCGCCGCTCACCGGATTGAGCCCCGGCAGCGGGTTTATCTCCAGGAAGAAGGGTACCCCTTCGCGGTTGAGCCTGAAGTCCACCCGGGCTACATCCCTGCATCCCAATGCCTCGAATGCCTTCAAGCTGGAGCTCGCGACCCTTTCTAGAACATCGGCCTCAAGCCTGGACGGGCACTCGTAGTCCACCAGCACCTCCCAGTCCCGCTTGACCTCCAGCGAGTAGACGAAATTGGCTTCGTCACGCTTCGGCAGCACCCGCATGATGCCCACTACCTCCGGCGGCGAGTTGCCCACCACCCCCACCGTGATCTCATCGCCGGCTATGTATTCCTCCACCAGCACCGGCTGCCGGTATCGTTCCAACAGGCGTGCAACGACCTCGTCAAGCTGCGCTTTCCCTGCGACCCGGCAACCATTCAGGATGCCTTTGCTCGAACCTTCATAAGCCGGCTTAACGAACGCCGGGAAGGGGAAGGCGTCCCATGACCTCGTTTTCAGCTGCTCTGTGCCCGATACCAGCTCCCACCTCGGGGTGCGGACATCGGCCATGCTCACCAGCTTCTTGGTCAGGGGCTTATCCAGGCATATCGCCAGGCACTGAGGGTCGGAGCCCGAGTACGGTATGTTCAGCATCTCGAGGACGGAGGGCACCTGAGCCTCCCTGCCCCTGCAGGTGCCCATGCCCTCCGAGATGTTGAAGGCCATATCCACCCTCTCCCGCAGTATGCTGGCAAGGAACTCCCTGCCGCCGCCGAGCATGACTACCGAGTGCCCCTGCGCCTCGATGGCCGCCGCCAGGGCGGATACGGTCTCCGGGGAGTCATACTCCTCCAGGGCATCATCCGGCCGGTCCAGCTCCAGCGGTACCGCCGATTTAAGGTCGTAAGCCAGCCCGATCCTCATATCATGAACCCACGGTGAAAGGCGCAGCCTTCTGCTTCGCGGCGGCCCGCTTGCGGCCGTTGTGGGCATTGCTCCGGGTGCGCGGCCCGCTGGGATTGCGGTATCTGAAAAGCCGCCCTTCATAATTCCTCAATATCAGTTTCTCCTCTGTCTGCGCCAGCACATAATCCGGCTGTAGCGGGACCTTGCCGCCGCCCTGCGGCAGGTCGATCACGAAGGTCGGCACACCCAGTCCCGACGTGTGCCCCCTCATCCCCTCTATGATCTTTATCCCCGTCTCCACCGGGGTGCGCAGGTGCTCCGTGCCCCTGACCTCATCGCACTGATACAGGTAGTACGGGCGCACCTTGATCTTCAGCAGGCCGTGGCACAGCTCCGTCTGCGCTTTAACGCTGTCGTTCACCCCGCGGAGGAGGACGGACTGGTTATTGACCGGTACGCCGCTCCTGACCAGCCGGTCACAGGCGGAGGCCGACTCCGGGGTTATCTCATTGACATGGTTGAAGTGGGTATTCAGCCAGATCGGCCCGTAATCGGATAGCATATCGCACAGCTCATCGTCTATGCGCTGGGGCAGGACCACCGGGAACCGGCTGCCGATGCGTATGATCTCCACATGGTCTATCCGCCTCAACCCGGAGATGACCTGCTCGAGACGGCGCGTGGACAGTATCAACGGGTCTCCACCGGAGATGATGACATCCCTGACATTCTTGTTCCTGCGGATGTAATCCAGCATCGCCTCGATCTCGCCGGGGTTGCGCACCCAGCCGCCGTGATGCCACTCCCTCTTGCGCGTGCAGTGGCGGCACAGCGTGGGGCAAAGGTCGGTGAGCACCATCAGCACCCGGTCCGGGTATCGGTGAACCAGCCCCGGAACCACCGAGCAGCCCTCCTCCGCCAGCGGGTCATCGAACCCGATCCCGGCAAGGGCCACCTCCTCAATGGCGGGGACTGCCTGCTTCCTCACAGGGTCTTCGGGGTCATGCATATCGACCAGCGAGAGGTAATATGGGGTAATGGACATGGGGTACTTGGATATCACCATTTTGAGATGTCTCTGCTCTTTAGCGGACAGGAGCATATATTGGGCCAGCCCCTCTACGGTAACGATGCGGTTGCGCAGATGCCATTTCCAGTCGTTCCAATTTTCCGCCGGCACGTGGCTGAAGATCGGCTGGTGATCTAATGCCAATTTGGTACTTGGTGGCTCATCTTCCTCTTCTTTCACCATTGAGGCGCCTGCGCCTGGTGGTTCCTCTTCCGCCAGCCTGGCATCCTCTTGTAAAGCAGCTGTATGCAAATGCTTCACTTTATCTTTGCTCCTTTCATGATTTATTTCTACTAACTGATTACAGGCAAGCAAGATACTGCCTCAACTAACTCCCTCAACATCTATTTCCCTCTTATCTTCACCCCCTTTATTGTATTTTTTGCGCGATTGAACGTGCCTCTGAGATTTTTGCTTTATTACCGAAACGCGAATTCTGCGTAACTTCACCACCTTATCACTATCATCATGGGGGATATCATCATCCCTGCTTGAACAGGCATCGTCGTTATCTGAACAACATCGATCAGTGTGTCGGGAAACGCATGCCTCAGTCAATTGATTTACGTTATATATCTGGCTCTTCTTGTTGGGCAAATACTGCTGATCCATTCACTCCATCCCCGCTAACTAGATTTGACAACCTCTGAACTCATCGACCTGTAGCTGGTGGCCCTGCCGATCAATACAGAGCAGTTCGCCAGGCTGGCCACCTTCTGGGTCACGCTGCCCAGGAGCAGGGCCTCGATCCCGGTCAACCCTTTGGCCCCGATCGCTATCAGTTCGGGGCGAACCGCAGAGGCGACCATCAGTATCTCCTCCACCGGGTCCCCCCTGAGCACCATGGCGGATATCGTATAGCCCTTCGATTTCAAACGGCACTTCAGCTCATCGAGCAGCCCCCTGGCCTTATCCTCCTCCGCTCGCTGTAGTTGCTCAAGGAAGTTGCGGTTGGTCTCCAGATCCATGGTCGGCATCTTCATTACGGCAGCCATGCGGGGGTTTACCGTCGTCATCAATACGATGTGGGTTTGGGCAGGCAGCGGTAAGCCGAGGAGGATATCGGCTGCCGCATTTGAATACGCAGAGCCATCGGTGGCCAGCAGTATTTTACGGATCCTGGGGGTATCCCTCTTGACCAGGATAACGCTGGTGTGCGCGTCCCTTATCACCTTCTGCGCCACATCACCCAGTTGAGACCGGGGAGAACCGTGCTCTCCCTTGCCCCCGATTATTATTAGCTGCGCTTTCAGGTCGCGGGCTGCCTTCAAGATCTCGTTTCCCGGGTTGCCCCAGCAGTTCATGATCTCAGCCCGAACGCCCAGGGCTCGGAGCGTCTTCAGTGCAGCCTGGAGCACCTCGACTTCTTTTTGCTCACGGTAATCATGATGGCCGCCCAAGCAATCCTCGCCACGGCCGATGACTGAATGAGAATGCACGCCGCCGAAGAGGGCGTGTTCGGGCAGGACCCCCAGCACTATGACCCTGGCGCCGACGGGTAGCTGCAGCGCTTTCACCATCGAGATAGCCATCTTCGAGTACGGAGACCCGTCTATCGGCAGAAGAACATTCATTATCAGTTCTACACTTTCCTCTGAATCTAAAAGGCTTTACTGCATAAAAAGCTGGTCCATGATTTTGCTACGCAGATCGCGCGAGGCGATCACACGGTAGTAACAGTCCGTGATTTCATCCTCGCCCACACCGCTCATCTTGATAGCCTTGTAAGCGTTAAACAACGCATCACGCTGCTGCACCAGGCCGCGGTTGACCAGATTGACGTCCCACCTCGAGTCCGGGTTAGCCCACCAGAACTGGTCGCTGTGCAGGGCGTGGTCAAGCAGCCCCCTGGCTATGTCGGCATAGTAACTGGCTGACTCTTCCTGGGCTACCTTCGTTGCTTTCTCCACCAGCTCGATGGCGATGCGCAGATGCTTCCACTGAAGCTGGTGAATATGATTTCCCTTCCACTTCCACAGGGGGTAGGGATTGCCTGACCTTATATCATCCATGGACGTGCTCCAGGATGAGGGCCTGGGCTCAATATCCCCGCCTGCGGGGAACAGCTCCAATAGCTGGCTGATGGTCACTACATCGATATCTGATTCCTTAGTGCCCGCCCCGGAACCGAATATCTCCTTCTGAGTATCGACCAGGCGCTGCAACTGCCTGACGCCACGGCTCAGCGAGCACGAGGGCTCCAGACAGTCGTACACTTCACCTAGGAATAGCGTCTCCCAGCTCTTGATATGGTGCCCGAATGTCTCGGCATCCATTGCGGTTATCACGTAGATATCCTCGGAGGAACCTCGCAGCTGCCGGAGGTGGTTCAGGAAGCCCGGGGCGTCCAACTGGCAGAATGAGATCTTGTTGCTCAGTATGTCGTCGCGGAAGAACACCCTCAGCTGGCGCTCCCCGCTGGAGATGTGGTAAATCACATTGTTGGGCCAGTCGGCAGGACAGGCGACACCGCTGAGGATCAGCCATTTATGGCCGGTGTCGATCACCGGCTCCACGATATCACGGCTGTAGCACATCTCAGGGGAGAAGAAACCAGCGGGGGAATAGCTGTTGCCGAAAGCTGACCGGTTGGTCTGGCTGTTAAGCGCGATCTGCCGCCTCACCTCCTCGCCAGGTATCAGCGGCAGTATAGGATGGTACTTGGCTGAACCGGTGAACTCCAGCCTGCCTTCATCGGCCAACTCGCGTAACCCCTCAACCACATCCGACATGCCGTGTTCGGCCAGCATCTCGGTGAGGGCGGCGCAGATATTCACCGTCACCCTGGCATTGGGGAAGCTGCGGAACATGGCGACCAGCGGACGGTAAGACTCCTCACACACCTTCCTGAGCACCCAGTGAAGCTGTGTGGACGGCTGGTAGAAATGCAACAATGGTGCCCAATATATCATCAGTGCTTCCCCTTTACATCACAGCCGATTCGCGATACTTACCTCCGGATATGTCCATTCGCTGTTGCCGCGGCAACGCCAGAATAAGCTTGGACATATCGAGTCCCGGCTTATATGCTATCTTCTGCTTGCGATCTATACCCATACAATCTTCACCTGCCGGCAACCCGGAAACAGGCTCATGACAGCTTGGCGCTTAGAAAGGATACCCTCTCCGAAACGCACCTGGCGGCCTTGGTCTTGTCGCGCGCCTTGAGCAGGTCCCGAGCCAGCTTGTCATCCTTTATCACATCGTTCACCCACTTGCTGAAATCGTTCTTGGACTCATTCGCATGGAAGGCGAAGGCCTCATCGGACATGCTGTATAGCGCCTCCTCCAGCCCCCTCATGTTGCGGTGGACTGAACCGTCGCAGCACCAGAACACATGCCCCTCGGGGACATCCGACAGCCGCCGCTTAGCCTCTTCCTCAGTGATCTTGACGATCTTAGCCAATCTATTCACCCCCTTCTATCACAGAAACGAATCAAGCGCCCGTATAAAATTCTTGTACACCTGCTGTATCTCCCAGATGATGCCGAACGCCCCCAGGTTCCACCACTCCTTGGGCGTGAAATAAGCCGACACCTCGGCCTCCGACCCGGAGCGCCCGAACCACTGGATCAGGTGCAGGTTGTCCGATTGCAGAAGCCAAAGGGCCAGGTCGATGACCTTCTGATTCTTGGTCAGCAGGGCCTTGTTATACGCCTGCAGCATCAGCTGGAACACCGCCTGCTGGGCCGGATTGCCGAGGAAGAACTCCATCCCGCCCTCCCCGGCCCAGGTGCAGGGAAAAGACGGCAGCGGCAGGTAGAAGCTATGCTTGCGATACCTGTCGAGCGCTTCGCTGGGCGTCAACGTACGCATCCCCCGCTTCGACAGCTCCTCAGGAAGACAGCGCATGAATTCGAAGATGCCCGTCTCACGGGAGTGATGCTCGCCGAAGGTCTCATAATCCCACGCCAGAACCACGAAGTCGCCGCGGGCCTCCTTCAGCCAGTGGGCGTAGGAATCTGCCATCAGCGGATAGCCCCACCAGCCCCGGTTGGAGAAGCGGTAGCCCACGTCGTCGCTGAGCTCATAGTGCCTCGCCAGCAGCATCATGTCCTTCCCTTTATGGTACAGGTGCGTCGGCTCGCGCCAGTCCATGACCCACGGCCGGCCGTCGAGCAAGGCACCGCTGAAGCCGGCCTGGTCCAGGGCGTGGTAAATGCCGTCGGACATCAACATCTCGGTGGTATCGGTCACCTGCGGCCGCCTGCCGAAGGTCTTCTCCAGATGATCGCTAGACCATGACATGCGCTTGATGAACCGGGGCAGGTCGACCAGCGGCAGGAAGCTGTGATACGGCTCAACATTCACCAGCTCGACATTGGGGTGCATAGCAAGCCGGCGGAACATCTCGAACAAGCGACTGTCCCACTGCTCAGCCTGCCGCAGCACTGATAGAGAGAAACCGATCGAGAACTTGAGCCCGCCGTCAGCCAGCTCCAAGAACATCTCGGTGGCGGGGTAATAGCAGTAGGTGGCCACCTTGTGGAGATAATCCTCATTCATCTGCTCATCGAAGAGGCAGCGCTCTATCTCCGCAGGAGTGGAGCCGTCGGGTATCGGCTGTGCCGGCAGCTTCAGTCGCCGCGGCTGATGCACCACGGTGTAGATTACCAGATTCTGAGCCATATTTATCCCGATCTTCCCTAATAGTGATTCCGCAGTGTAGTGGCTATCACCTGTGGCGGCAACTTGGAAAGCAAGGTCTGCTGCTCGGCGGAGATGTAAGGAGTGCCCTCCATCCCGGCAGCCGGGCCGACCGCCGGATCAATCTGGTCTTGCGGCGAGCGGAGCCCGTCGGCGACCGGGGTCACCAGCTCGCGCGGCAGCTTGGACAGGGTGAACTGCGGCTCCAGTATTGTGGGCTGCCCCTTCAGCAGTGCCTGCATGCGGGCCTGGTTCTCCAGCTTGCTTATCAGGTTCCGCACCGCAGCCTCCCAGGTGAAATAGCGAGCGGTGCGCCGCGCCGCTTCCCGTATCCTGACACCCTCATTGGGGTATTCCCGCAGATACATGGCGTACCCCACGATCTCCATAGGATTGGCGGTCTCCAGCACGAATGCGTTGATAAAGGGTATCGCGTAGTCCTCACCGGTGCTGCCGGTGAATGCGATGCCGCCCGCGGCCATGGCCTCGAGTCCGACGATGCCGAATGGCTCGTGCCCGCTGTTTGCCAGCACTCCATCGGAGGCCCGGTAGATGACCTTAAGGGAGTTCAGCGGCATGTGGTACCTGATGTTTACAATGTCGGCGCGCTGGGCCTCCTGCAGCGCCTCCAAGAAACCCCCTGAATGCCCCGGACTGATCCTCGCATCGCTCACTGTGAGGCCCAGCGACCGGGCCCTCTGCATCACCTCGTAACCGTGAGGCTCGACACCGCCACGGGCCAGGAGCACCGTCTTCACACCCCTCTCTTTGAGCCTGGCGACGGCCTCCACCGCCATGATCCAGCGCTTATCGGGATCCCAGCGGGCCACCTTGCACATCAAAATGTCGGCGCCGAGGGCCGCCCTGAGCCTGTAAGCCCGTTCGTCGTCCACCTTCTTAAGGCACTCCCGCGGTATCCCGTTGGGGATTACCAGCGGGTTTATCCCCATGCGCCACATCACGTGTTTCATGTAACGGCTGACGGTGGTGATGGTGGTGGTGTAAGTGAGCCGACCCCAGTTAATGCGGTGGAACGAGAATGTGTTGTTCGCATTCCAGAACATCACCACCCTGTCCCTGAGTCCCGCGCCGTGGAGTATGTCGCTGAGCCGGCACATCACCTCTGCGGTGTGCCACTCCTCGCCGATGATAACCACCAGTTTCCCCTTTTCGACCGCCGGTTTAACGATATGCTCATTGACGAACCAGGGGATGGACTCGTTGAAGTCATGCAGTTTGGCATCCTCTCCATCGTAGACCCCCCCGGGGTAGAACTTGCTTATCCACTGACACCATCGGTGCAAAATCAGCTTTCCCTTGCACTGCGCCTCCTCGCCCTTGAACTCGGGATCGCCGATAAAGAACAGGTGCGTTTGAAATCCCATCGTCGCCAGCGTAACCGACAGGTTGTCGATCCTGACGCCCAGCCCGCCGGCCATGGAATAACGGTCCGGCCCCTCGAAGCAGAGGAGCACGAACTCGGTGTTTTTGGGGGTTATGCTATGTTTCTTCATTACCATTTCGACATCAGGTTTACGTTCACGACAGAACGCCCCTGTCCGAGGCTAACGGTCCCAGTACCGGACGAAATCACCCTGCAACCTTATATCTGTCATATCCTCCTGTCAATCCCCCGGTGTCTACCCCTGCTACAATTCGACCGGGGCCGTTGCAACCGGTACAAGGCCCCCATCGGGGACTACCTCCCTCATCTCACCCGCCGGGGCAGGGCACCCGATACCGGCGAACAGCCTCAGATAATCGGACAGGTTTCTGGTAATAAGCAGATGCTGCCGCACTTGCTCCCTTGCCTGGCGCCCGATCTCAGATGCCACTTCGGGATGCCGCAGCAGATAGAACACGAAATTTACATATTCCTGTGTGTTATCCGCCAGAAAACCGGTTCGTCCGTGGTCTATCTGCAACGGTATGCCGCCCACGTTGCCGGCGACAACCGGCCTCCCCTTCCACATCGCCTCCGCCACCGTCAGCCCGAAGCCTTCCCTGATGGACTTCTGGATCAAAACGTCCGCCGCCTGCTGCAGCACGCCTATCTCCACATCGCCGAGGTTGCACAGAAGGTGAATGTCTGGATCGACCCCAGCGTGTTCAATTGTGCGCCGGTAGTATTCACCGCCCTCCGGGTCATCGTTAGCCATCGAGCCGGCCATGACCAGCTGCAGGCCGGAGACTTCACCCTTCACCTCACGATAGACATCGATCACCCCGAGGGGATCTTTCCACGGGTCGAAGCGGGAGATCTGGCACAGGAAAGGCCTCGAGCGGTCGATCCCCAGCCCGCGCAGCACCTCCTCCGTCATCTCCGGAGTAGCCTCCCTGTTCTTGCTGCTCAGCGGGTCTATCGCCGGCCGGATGGTGAAGACCGGAGGCTTATCTCCCAGATTCCCGTTACCATACTCGCGGCGGGTGAAGATGACGCCATCGTACAGCGAGACGAAAGGCCTGATGAAATCCCACACCTGCGGCCGGGCATCGCTGGTATCGATATGGCAGCGCCACAGCCACGTCCCATCGGGGCGGCAACCGCCCCTGCGGATGACCCCTTCCAGTATCCCCGCCGGCTGCGGGTCATGGATAATCACGTAATCATAGGAGCTATCGAATAATGCCGCATTCAGATCGTTTTGCTCCAGCCACGTCCGCTCCATGTCCGCGGTCCACTCGAGTTCCATCCCCTGAAGGTTATTATGCATCGCCTTGGTCACCCTGAAGAAGTCGTCGCTACCGCTTATCACCCGCCACTCTGCGTCAAGGCCCGCATCGTTCATCAGCGGCACCAGTACCTGCAACATCTCGGCCACCCCGCCGCCGTAGGGTGTGGCGTTGACATGCAGCACCCGCGTCCCGCGCAGAGGTTCGGCCAGTGCCTTTAAACCGGCGTAAGCCTCTTCGCCGATGATAGGTCTATATTCTTCTAATCTCTTGATATGGGTTACAACTGGTTCCAGCACTTCAACCATCTCCAACTTCAACCGGCGGTTTCCCTTATAACGCCTTCTCCAGACCCTCGCTGTCTCCGAATCGACCGGACTTGACAATCCCCCGATAATGTAGCATTATAGTTAACGGTCATTCGATAATTCAATTACCAGAATCTGGACACTAGATTATATATTGTTGACAATCCTCTCTTCATATGATATTCTAGAATATCACTTCATTTATCAACTATACATCGTTCTATGGATTTGTCAAGTACTTTTAAGACCAATATCAGGGGGAATTTGAAGAATGGCTGATTGGGGATTTATAACGAATCACGGCCTGGTCCTGGCGGCAATTGCCAAACATCCGCGCAGCACCGCCAGGGAGATAGGGGACGAGGTTGGCATCACCGAGAGATCAGCCCACAAGATCATCAAAGACCTGGAAGCCGAAGGGTACATTACCAAAACCAGGGTTGGCAGGCGGAACCGGTACCGCATCTACCACGAAATGCCCCTCAGTGATGAGGCTGCCAGCGATGCCGCAGTAGGGGAACTCCTGGTGATGCTGGGATGGAAGAGGCGCAAAAGCCCGGGCAAGGATATCACAGCCGCAGATGGCAATGAACAACCGCAGGAACCGGCAGCCTCAAAGTCACAAACGGTACGCTGACCCTTGGACAAATAGTCCCCCTTCTAATATAGAGGGCTTCACAGAAGATGCATAGCATATCTTTAGGTTTAGCCATCCACAATCACCAGCCGGTGGACAACTTCCCCGAAGTGTTCGAGAAAGCATACCACGACGCCTACCTGCCATTCGTTGAGGCACTGGAGAACCACCCCCGCATACGCCTTTCGCTGCATTACAGCGGATGCCTGCTCGACTGGCTGCGGTTGAACAGAAGCGATCTCATCAGGCGCATCGCCCGGCTGGCGGGGAGGGGCCAGGTGGAGATGATGACCGGCGGATACTATGAGCCGATCCTGCCCGTGATCCCGGATGCCGACAGGCTGGGACAGATAGCGAAGCTCACCTCAACGATATGCGGGGAATTCAGCCAATCGCCTGCCGGCATGTGGCTGGCGGAAAGGGTGTGGGAACCTCAGTTGCCCGCCACGCTCGCCCGGGCGGGGGTGGAATGGACCATCGTCGATGACAACCACTTTCACGCCGTCGGACTCAACCAGGACCAGCTCCTCGGATACTATGTAACCGAGGATGAGGGCTTCCCCGTTAAGGTCTTCGTCAGCAGCAAAGACCTGCGCTACTCGATCCCGTGGCACAAGGTCGAGGACGTGATCGAGAACTTGAAGGCCCTGGCGTCAGATGACGGGCGCAGGATAGTGGCCATGGGGGACGACGGGGAGAAGTTCGGCCTCTGGCCGGGGACGCTCAAGCACTGCTGGGAGGACGGATGGGTGGACCGCTTCTTCACCGCCATCGAGGAGAACGGCTCATGGCTGAAAACCATCCCGCTGGGCGAGTACGCTCGCTCCAACGCCCCGCTGGGCAGGGTATACCTGCCAACCGCTTCCTACAGCGAGATGCAGGAATGGTCACTGCCGCCCTCCAGCTCGCACGAGTTCCATGAGATGGTCAAGCAACTGGAGCAGGACGGTCGCCGCGACATCACCGAATACATGCATGCCGG
>Ga0180433_10002803_pt1 | contig 26355 bp, 23 predicted proteins | sample SS_ome_8_FD_132980 | JGI IMG/M metagenome (GOLD analysis project Ga0180433, IMG submission 132980) | Hypersaline lake sediment archaeal communities from the Salton Sea, California, USA - SS_1_D_1 metaG | ecosystem: Environmental > Aquatic > Non-marine Saline and Alkaline > Hypersaline >... | reverse complement strand
CAGGCCACCAAGGGCTTTTGCTCGCCCCAGGGAAAGACCGCGACTGCGCTCTGGGAGTGCGGATTCGCAAGGAGTCCGGCGTCGCGACCGGTCGTGACGCCAATCCTTTTGATGAGCTCAAGGGCCTCGGGATGCCCCTGAATCGCCGGAGAAGTGAGCCGTATTCGCCAGCGTGTGCGCATGCGGACCGCAATGATCCCCGAGACGCCGGCCCTCGCCACGGCGGCCAGAGCCCTCGGCGAGTCCGCGCCTTCGCGGTCCGTGACGACGACGCCGACTTCATCCGGCTCGAGATCCGCGCCGACACTCTCCGCGGGAGCGAACGAGTGGTAGTGCTTGTTGGGATTGAGAAAGACGTTCGTCCGTGAGATCGCCTCCTCCACCCTCGCTCGCGCCGCCTCGTGAGTCGACGCCTCCACGTCGAGGTCCCACAGCGTTTCTCTGACCAGACCGGCGACCACGCCGCTGAGTCCCATCTTGGCGTGCAGCGCCTCGAGCGCCGAGAAGGCCTCGTTGTCGGTGATCTTCAGCCGGACCGCCAGCCTGACGTTCTGAACCATCTCAGACCCCCTCTGCTGCGAACAGCCGTTCACAGATGGAGCGGAGCACCAGCGCGCCCGGGCCGGGAGCGATGAGCATCGTGCCATCGCCGCGCGCGGCGCGGCGCCGCCGACCCCACTCGCCCGCGAGCGTCTCCGGTACCTGATAGAGCCACGAGCAGCGCTCGGGGTGCGGCATCATCGCAACGACGTTGCCCCCCGGATTGCTGATGGCGGCGATCCCGGCTGTCGAGCCGTTCGGGTTCCATGGGAAGTCGTCCGAGAATGCTCCGTCGGGCGTCGCGTAGGTGAAGGCGATCTGCCCGTTCGAGCGGAGCCGCTCGACAAGCCCGGGGTCGCTCGTGACGAACCGGCCTTCCGCGTGTGCGATCGGGACGGGGACGACTTCACCGACAACCATGCCGACCGTCGCCGCCGTCTCCGTGCTCTCGACTCTGAGATAGGCCCAGCGCGAGTAGTAGCCGTCCCGGTCGGGCATGATATTGCGGGCCAGCCCCATCTCGACCTGTCCGTCGCCAAGCCCCGGCACCAGACCCGACTCGATGAGTATCTGTGCACCATTGCAGATTCCGAGGACGGGCTTGCCTGCCGCGGCCTGCGCGATGATGCAGTCCATGATGCGGTCCTTCGCGGCGATGGCGCCCGCGCGGACACGGTCCTGGTAGGAGAAGCCTCCGGGGAGGACGTACCCGTCGTAGCCCGCGAGCTCGTCCGTCGGCCCGTTCCACATGAAGATATCGGCATCGACGCCCTGTGCCAGCACGGCGCGCCGTGTCTCGTTCTCACAGTTGAGCCCGGGGAAGCGGATGACCGCCACACGCGGTGCTGTCGGCTTCATCGGTCCTCCTCCCCCGTGCGCCCCGTCATCGCGTCGCGCGCGCCGTGCAGCCAGGCCTCGCGCATCGCCGAACCGGTGATCGTCGTGACTCCGCCGCGGACGTTGCGAACCGACAGTGCATCGTCAGACGTCGTCGAGCCGATCCCGGCGAACCAGACGCCGCGGCCAGTGAGGATCTCGACCGCTCTCGCCTCGTCGTCCGGGGCGATCTCGAGCACGTACCCGCCGGCCTCGTTGAAGAGCGCGGCCACCTCGTCCCAGTCGCCAGGCGTCGGCTTGAGCGCCTGCCCGTCAATGGTGATACCCAGGCACGCGCCCTCGGCGCGCGTCAGCATCATCTCCGAAGCAGCCACGATGAGGCCGCCATCGGAGATATCGTGTGCGGCCGACACCAGGCCCTCCGAGATGAGATCGGTCACGGCCGCGTACATTCTCCGTTCGGCGTCGAAGTCGGTGCTCGAGAACGCACCGATGACGGCGGACCCATCAGGACCGCTCGCCCCGCGTGTGCCGCCAGGTGAGTTCCCGCCCACATCCAACTCCGGAAGCGCCTCCAGAAACGCCGAGCCGCCGAGCGCGACCCCGCGTACGCCGACGAGATAGAGCGCGTTCCCCACCTCCTTTACACCCTGCGTCACGTGCTTCGATACGTCGTCCAGCCGCCCGACGCAGCACACGATGGGCGACGGATGGATGGCGCTGCCGGTCGATGACTGGTTGTAGAAGCTCACGTTGCCGGAGACGATGGGGATGGCGCCGGCGGCGTCCTTGAGCCCGATACCGCGCGCCGCGTCCCCGACGCCGCGAACGGCCTCAACGAAATCATGGAAGACCTCGGGCACCTCCGGATCGCCGAAGTTCAGGCAGTCGGTCAGTGCGATCGGCACCGCGCCGACCGCGGCGACGTTGCGGACCGCCTCGGCCACGGCTCGCGCTCCCGCCTCGTACGCATCCACCGCGCCGTAGCGCGGAATCCCATCGCACGACACGGCGACACCGAGCGGCGAGCCCGGGATCGGCGCGAGTACACCCGCGTCCGCCTCGCCCGGCCGGACGACCGTCGAGCCCTTGACCTCGCTGTCGTAGTGCCGGAAGACGTGTTCCCGCGACGCGACGTTCGGCGAGCCGAGCACCGCAAGCAGCGCATCACCCAGGTCGACCTCGGCCGGCAGCCGGACGGGACGCATCGCACGATCCCGCTTCCTCGCGGGTCGGTCGTAGGCGATGCCGGTCGTAATCTGTTCGGTGGAAGCATCGCAGACAACTCGCCCCTCGTGCGTGAGCACGAACCTGGGCTCGTCGATGACCTTGCCGATGACAACGGCTCGCGACCCGTGACAGATCTCCGGCAGCTCGAATCGTTCATTGAAGATGGCGCAGACCTCCTCGGAGATCTCGCGGGGTACGACGAAGCTGTATCGCTCCTGCGTCTCAGAGCAGGCAATGACCTCCGGGAGCATTCCCTGCTCTGCGACGTGCACGCCGGAGAGGTTGAGACTCACGCCGAGCCCGGCCGCCGCCCCGAGCTCCGAAGTGGCGCACGCGATACCGCCCGCTCCGAGGTCCTTGAAGCCGATGGGAACGCCGCGGTCTCTTGCGAACTGGAGAACCTCCTGTGTCGCGACGGCGAGCATCCGCTTGAGAAACGGGTCCGGAACCTGGACCGCGTACTTGTCGTCGAACGCCTTCTCCTCATCGAGGATCCGGGAGGCGAAGGTCGCACCACCGAAACCTGACGGGTCCGTCGGCTTCCCGACGAGAATGACATCGTAGTCCCTGCCCCGAGCCTCGTTCGGGATACGGCTCCGGATGACGCGGTCCTCCCGGACGAGACCCAGCGCGACGACGTTCACGAGGCAGTTGTCGTCGAAGCACGGATCGAAGTAGACGTCTCCTCCGAGGTTCGGAACACCGAGCGCATTGCCGTACTGCCAGATCCCCTCGACCACGCCGTGGATGATCTCGCGCGTCCGCTCAGCATGCTCCCCGACGGGGTCTCCGAAGCGGAGCGGGTCCATCACACCGATCACATCCGCGCCCATGCAGTAGACGTCCCGAACGATGCCCCCGATACCTGTCGCCGCCCCCTCGTTCGGGACGACCTGCGAGGGATGGTTGTGGCTCTCGTGCGCAACGACGATGCAGTAGCTCTCCCCATCGACCACGCCCAGGCGAACAACCCCGGCATCCTCACCGGGTCCGAGCACAACATCGTCCCCCTTGGTCGGCAGATGCTCGCCAAGGACGGCACGACTGCTCTTGTACGAGCAGTGCTCGCTCCACATCGTGTTGAAGATGTTCCCCTCGACCACCGTGGGGTCGCGTCCGAGGAGATCCGCCACCTTGCGGGCCTCGGGTACCGTGAAGGACAGACCGGCGCGCCCGATCACGGCAGCGAGCTCGTCGTCCGGAACATCAATGATCGGGATCGTGGGGACAGCGGTGGAGCGGCGCTCCGTCACCGAGGAACCTCCTCGAGGATCATCTCGAATTGACGCGCCCGGCCTCGACGGATCGCATCGATGGTGAGTTCGTCTCCTACACGCGCGCCGTAGAATGCCGCCCAGACCGCCTGAGCGTCGGCCGTCGTGATCTCGTTGACGGCCAGTACGACGTCGCCGGGCCGAAGACCGGCACGATCCGCCGGGCTCTCCGGCTCGACGGTCGCGATGAAGGCGCCGTTGTCGTCCGGCAGAGCCAGAGCACGCGCCACGGACGACGTGAGATTCCGGAGTCCCATCCCGACCCAGATATCGCGCACCCGGCCGTACTGAATGAGTTCGTCAACGAGGAAGCGGGCCGTGTTGATCGGTATCGCGAAGCTCATTCCGATGTAGGCCTGATCGGAGGAGAACAGCGCGAACGAGTTGATCCCGATGACCTCTCCGCGTCCATTGACGAGCGGACCGCCTGAATTGCCTTCATTGATGGCAGCATCCGTCTGGATCATGTTCTTGTAGATCGCGCCGGCTGCCCGAGGCTGCACATCGCGATGAAGCGCACTGACGACACCGGCCGTCACCGTCGGTTCGGGATCGTCGAGCAGGTACCCGAACGGATTCCCGATCGCAACGACCCACTCACCGATCATGAGATCATCCGAGTCGCCCAGCGTCGCTACCGGCAGGTCCTCGCCGTCCACCTTGATCACGGCGAGGTCGTATCTCGGATCGGCTCCCAGAACGCGGCCCTCGAACTCACGCCCGTCCCGCAGAACGACGACGACGTCGCTCCCACCGCGGATGACGTGATCATTCGTGAGAATGTAGCCGTCCGGATCGATGATGAAGCCGGAGCCCGTCTCGAACCGGTGCTCCCGCATCCGCCCGGGGTAGTAGCCGCGGAGAAACAGGTCGAAGAACTCGCTGCCCGACGCTCCAGGGGTTTCCGAGTCGGGACGGTTCACGCTGATGGAGACCGTGGCGCGCCCGACTCGCTCAGCCGCCGTCACAATGGCGGAGCGCCTCGACACGCCGATTCCAGCGCCCGGCTCGAGTTGCGCGCGCATCGAATTCACCGACACGACGAGCCCTGTCGTCACGCCGGCCAATATGAACACGAGGGCGAGTATGACGGTTCGCGACGACCTGGAGTCCAGTCCGTCCTCCTCACGTCATTGGCACACTGCGTCGAGCCCGCACATTCGCGGGGCCGAACTTCATCGGGACTTCACCTTCTCCCAGTCCGCGAGGAAGGCATCGATGCCCTTATCCGTCAAGGGATGCTTGAACATCTTCTCGAAGATACCGGAGGGGATCGTCGCGATGTGCGCGCCGATCATCAGCGACTCCACGACGTGGAGAGGATGACGGACGCTGGCCACGATGACCTCGGTCTCGAACCCGTAGTTCTCATAGATCTGGACGACCTCCCGGATGAGGTCCATGCCCACCGCGCCGGCATCATCGAGGCGCCCGATGAAGGGGCTGACATACGAAGCACCCGCCTTCGCCGCGATGAACGCCTGATTCGCCGAAAAGACCAGCGTGCAGTTCGTCCGGATGCCCAGCGTCTTCAGCTCGCGGATCGCGCGAGCCCCGTCTTTGGTCATCGGGATCTTGATGACGACGTTCTTGTGAATGGCCGCGAGCTTCTTTGCCTCATTGACCATCCCAGCCGCGTCGAGGCTGACGACCTCGGCGCTGACCGGGCCATCGACCGTCTCGCAGATCTCACGGATGATGTCCTCGAACTTGCCCTCGACACGTGAGATGAGGGTCGGGTTCGTGGTCACACCGTCGACCAGGCCGATCGCAGCCGCCTCTCGTATCTGGTTGATATCCGCCGTGTCCAGGAATATCTTCACGTCACACCTCCCCGCTGTACTCCACCTTTTCAAGGTAGAGGCCGCATGCCGGCGCCGTGGCGCCGGCCTCACTTCGATCGCGTGCCTCAAGGATCTCGCGGAACTCTGAGACCGTCGTTCGTCCGCGACCGACCTCGGCGAGCGTCCCGACGATCGAGCGCACCATGCCCCGCAAAAAACGGTTGGCGCTGACTCGCAGGACCATCATCCCGCCGAGCTCCGGGAGCCATTCTAGCGAAATCGAGTCCAGACGGCAACGATGATGCGCGGGCGCGCTCCCAGTCAGGCAAAAGGAGGAGAAGTCGTGCTCGCCGACCAGCGTTCCCGCGGCCGAACGCATCGCCTCCAAGTCGAGCCGCCTTCCGACGACCCAGCGTCGGTTTCGCCAGAGCGGGCTCTCCTCGACCGACATCACATACACGTACGATCGCCTGGTCGCCGAGAACCGGGCGTTGAACCCCTCAGGCGCCTCCTCGACGGATCGCACGCGAACGTCGTCGGCAAGCCGCGCGTTGAGCGCTCCCGCGACTCGATCGGGCTGAAGCGTCAGTCCTGTCTCGACGTGCGCAACCTGCCCCATCGCGTGGACGCCGGAGTCGGTTCTGCCCGCCCCGTGTACAGCCACCGGCACCCCCTCAAGTCCGGAGAAGGCCTCCTCGAGCGTCCCCTGAACCGTTCGCGCCCCCGGTTGGGTCTGCCAGCCCGCGAACTCGGTCCCGTCATACGAAACGGTCAGCTTGAGGATGCGGGCGCTCACATCCCGCCCCCTCTCGCGGCGGGCATGCTGCGAGAGACCACGACCACCGCGAGCAGGGCCAGCGTGATCAGCGCAAGCGCAGCCACGTCCCGGCCGCCAAGTCGCAGCTCGACGTATTTCGTCCTTCCGGCCGCGCCGCGGTAGCACCGCGCGTCCATTGCGAGAGCAAGTTCGTCGGCGCGACGGAACGCGCTGGCGAAGAGCGGAACGAGTATCGGAAGCGCGCCGCGCGCTTTCGCGATGAGCCCGCCACTGAAGCTCGCGCCGCGACCCTGCTGCGCTTTCATGATGCGGCGCGCCTCCTCGAGGATCGTCGGCACGAACCGGAGCGCGATGACCGCGATCATGGCGAGTTCGTGAACCGGGAACCGCAGCCATGCCAGCGGACGGAGAAGACGCTCGAGAGCGTCGCCCAGATCGACAGGCGAGGTCGTCGCCGTCAGGAGTCCGGCGCCCGTGACCATGAGCGCCACCCGCCATGCGAAGAACCCACCTGTGGCGAGTCCCTCCAGCGTGATCCAGGGCAGCCACGTCGCCACGGCTGTGCCGGTCCCCAGCAGTCCGTGCATCAGGAAGACGACCGCAAGCAGCCACTTGAGGGAGAGCACATTGCGGTAGACGAACGCCGGTCCAAGGCGCGCGACGCCCGCCACCGCTATGAGCATGACGCTGAGAAGCGCATATGCCGGCCAGCTCTCAAGCGCGATGACCAGCGCCAGAACAACGGCAGCGCCCGCCATCTTGACGCGTGGATCAAGACGGTGAATGGATGAATCGGCCACGATGTAGCGACCGAGCGTCAGGTCAGCGAGAATCTGCATCGATCAAGCGCTCCGCGATCTGGACGGCGTTAAGCGCCGCACCCTTCCTGAGATTGTCGGATACGACCCAGAGCCACATTCCGTGCGGAACCGAGCCATCACGTCTGATCCGTCCGACCCAGGTCTCGTCCGTCCGTTCGGTCTCGGCCTGCGTCGGATAGACACCCTCGGTCGGGTCGTCGAGCACGCGGACCCCGACTTCGGCCGCAAGCAGGGCGCGCGCATCCTCCGGTGCGAGATCGCGCTCCGTCTCGATGTTGACGGCGATGGCGTGCGAACGAAACACCGGGACCCTGACACACGTTACGGCAACGGGAAGCTCAGGGAGATCGAGGATCTTCCTGGTCTCCCCGATCATCTTGAGCTCCTCCCGCGTATCCCCGAACTCATCAAAGGAGTCGATCTGAGGAAGGCAGTTGAAAGCGATCTGCTTCGGATAGACGTCCGGCGACGCGTCGGAGTCTTCGAGAACGGCCTTCGATTGGCCCCGCAGCTCCTCGATCGCGGCCAGTCCGGTTCCGGAGACGGACTGATACGTGGCGGCAACGATCCGCTTGAGACCCGCCCGCTCCGCGAGCGGCCTCAGGACCTGGACCATCTGGATCGTCGAGCAGTTCGGATTTGCGATGATGCCGCGATGCTCCGCAAGCGCGTGGGCGTTGATCTCCGGGACGACGAGAGGAACGGCGGGGACCATCCTGAACTCACGGCTGTTGTCGATGGCCACGCCGCCCAGACCGACCACCTCCGGCACGTATCTCCTGGATACCTCGGCGGATGTCGCGAAGAGGACGAGATCGAGTCCATCCAGCGACTCCGTCGTCAGCGGCTCGACGAGAAGGTCGCGCTGGCGGAATCTGAGCCTCCGTTCCCCGGCCCGACCGGAGGCGAGCACGCGGACCGTTTCGGCCGGGAAGCTCCGCTGCTCGAGCACGCGCAGCATCTCGAGGCCGACCGCCCCCGTCGCACCCGCAATGCCGACCCTGAGCTTCACGTGACCGTCCATCTCCAACCTCCCACACCTCAGTGGCCTCAGATGTTCTCGAGACCGTCGTGTCTCACCCAGCCGACGAGGTCCGTGCCGCGCAGCGTGACGCGTGCCCACTCACCGCGTACCTCCTGGATGGCGACCGTCGTCCCTTCGTGGAGCTGGAACTCGAGGACGAACTCCGTCCCCGGGCCCGTCCTCGCGGCGAGCTCAGCGGCGAGGACCACGGCGTCGTTCGCCGAGACCGCCTCGTGGACCTTGACCGCGACGACCGTCGTCACGAGCGCGAACGCAACGAGAAGCGCAACGGCCGTTCTGAGCGGCCACCCGACGACGCGACGCCTGATGACTCCGACGATGATGACGCCGAAGAGACAGAACAGCAGTCCGCTCGCCACGGCCTCGAGCATCGATATTCCCGCGGTCGCAAGAAGTCCGCGCAGAAGGGCCGTCAGCGGGCCATCCTCGAGTGGCGCCTGGCGGTCGGCAAGCCGCTCACGCACGAACTCGAGGTTCGCGCGGGCATCATCGTGCCCCGGCTCGATACGGAGGGCCCGCTCGTAGGCGAGCACCGCGCGGCCTGATTCCCCAAGCTTGTAGCGGGCATTGCCGAGGTTGTACTGAACGTCGGCAGCGCTGAAACCCGCCTCGATGATCGCTTCGTAGAGCGCGGCCGCCTCACCGTAGCGCTCAGCCGCATACAGCTCATTCGCCTCGCGGAACCGCGCGGCCGCTCCCGCCGGCTCGCCTCCCGGTAACACCTGGGCCCGGCAACAGGCCGGGACGGCGGCACAAGCGGCGAGAGCCGCGACGATCACCAGGACGGATCCGGCCCGCTTCACTCTCGCCGAGCCGGGCGTACGCTTCCGCGTCAGCTGCTCCACGGATCGGATGCACTCGCGCGCGTCGCTGACGAGGCGTTCGGACTCCACGCCGCCGGATGCGCCGGCGAACCGAGCCGCGTCGCACACACCGAGAAGCCTCCTCATGTCGGAGACCAGGTCCTCATCCGCTCCCGCGGAGCGCAGCGTTGCCGCCAGTTCGTCGATCGTCATTCCGCGTGCTTCAGCGCCGATCCGATCACCGATGAACCCCGTTACGGCACGTGCCACGGCGGAGCACCCTTGCTCGGCGCTGCCTGCGGCGAATGACTCGGTCGCAGCCTTGAGCGCATCACGCGAACGAGCGGACGCCTCATGGTATCGCGCGAGTCGTACATCGCTCCCGAGTCTGTCCGCGCGCCTCCGGCGCACCACGACCAGTACGAGAGCAAGCGGCGGCACCAGCTGAAGGAGCAGGAACCACGGTCGCGCGTGGAGAGGCAGACCGGCCGGTCTGAGCGGTCCCGTCGACTCCCTGATGTAGCGGATGTCGCCACCGACCCGCTCGATGGCGGCTCGGGCGACCGTCCCATCCCCGGCCTCGCCGGTTCCTGGAACGACCCGAACGGTCCTCGCGGCTGAACCCGTCGCTTCGTACCGACCGGTGGAGGGGTCGAAGAAGACAAGCTCCACGGCCGGCAGGGTCTTCTCCCCCTCCGTCAGGGGTACGAGAACGAACTCGTAGCGCTTGACGCCGCCGACCACGCCGTTCTTCCGCGTCACCTCCGTGGAGCTGCCGGACTCGTAGACACGGAACTCCGTGAGCCCGGAGAGGTCCGGCGTGGGTACGGTTCTGATGTTGCCGGTACCACGGACCGACACGGTGAGCGTCACGGGATCCCCCACGGCGACACTCGTCACATCGATCGAGGAACTCAGCTGAAAGCGCCCCACGGCACCCGTGAACGCCGCCGGGCGCCCCTCGTCCGGAGGCGCCTTGATCTCGATGTCGATGGGATCGGTTGTCAGAGTCTGCCGTTCGCCGGCGCGAGAGAAGAACGTGAACATGGGTCCTTCCTCGTAGTACACGAGCGTTGCCGGCCCGACCGTCGCCTGTCCCGACGCCGTTCCGAAGAGCGCCGTCTTCAGCTCGGTCACGCGGTACTGCCGGCCCTCGACGATCTCGATGTACTCCTCGCGTGCGTCGAGGTCCTCGACCCAGAATCCCGTCAGATCGGGCGCCTCGTACTGCGGCTGCCGGAATGGCTCCGATCGGCGATAGTACTTGAACGAGAGTGTGATCTGCTCATCGACGTACGCCGATGCCTTGTCAACCGCCGTCGTCGCGAAGACATCACGCCCGGACGATGTCTGTGTCCCCTCGCGAACCTCGGACCGGTTCTGCGGCGCCGGCGTACCACCTTCGACGACCGTCACGTCAAACGTGTTGCTGAGATACACCGAACCGTCCACCTCGACACGCGCCGGGCCTACCGTGAAGGTCCCGAGCTCGCGCGGCAGAAGCATGTATGTGAAGCTCTTGGACTGCGTGATGCGACCGTTGACCATCGAGATGTTCGTCGAGCTTCCGGCTGAACGCACCGTAAAGTGCTCCTCGACGGACCCGAGATCCGGCGCGGGAGCGCTTCGCGTCCCCTCGACTGAGACCGTGAGCGGGAAGCTCTCGTTCAGCGTGACGGTCGTCTGCCTGACCGATACGGTGACGCTGATCTCGGCCATCGCGTTGGTCGGGAGCCCCGTCACGAAGCCCGCGACGAGCAGCGCGATCACCACCGCGATGCGCGTTGCGCGCGTTGCGTTCGCCGCGACTGCCGGTGGTCTACCAGTCCTTGTCAACCTTGTCCCTCTTCCGTGCCTTGGCCGAAAGGAGCTCGGCCTGAAGCTCACGCTCACCCTGTTCGATGGCATCGAGCAGGCGCTCCGCCTCCTCCGGGGTCATGGCCGCGGCGTCCATCTCGCCGGGCGTGCCGCCGTCTTCGCCCGGCTGCTGCTCGCCGTCCTGCTGCTCGCCGTCCTGCTGCTCGCCATCCTGCTGCTCCGGACCCTCGTCCTGTCCTTCGCTCTGTTGGTCCTCACCCTGCTGCTCGTCCTGATCCTGTTCCCGCTGCTCTCCGTCCTGCTGCTGGTCCCCCTGGTCCCCCTGGTTCCCCTGGTCCTGCTCCTGCTGCTCTCCGTCCTGTCGATCCTGCTCGTCCTCACCCTGCTCACCCTCGCCACCCTGCTGCTGTTCCTGCTGTTGCTGTTCCTGCTGCTCACGCGCGAGCTGCGCGACCTCCAGGTTGTACTTGGCATCGAGATCGTCGGGATTCCTCAGGAGGCTCTGCCGGAACGCCTGGATGGCACCGTCAAGGTCGCCGGCGGCAAGCAGCGCGTCGCCGGCGTTGTAGAGCGCGGCTGCGGCGAGTTCGTCATCGCCCGCCGACGCCGCCTGTTGATACTCCCTGAGCGCTGCCTCGACATCGCCGCTCTGAAAGAGCGCGTTGCCCGCGTTGAAGCCGAGCGCCGCCAGTTCCGGTGCGAGCACCTGTCCGCTCCGATACTCGGTCAGTGCCTCGGAGTATCTGCCCTCACGATAGAGACGATTGCCCTGACGGTTGTGCCCGCCCGGCGTCTCACCGAAGCCGGTCAGGAGCGGGAAGACCGCCGCGAGCGCGAGGGCCGTGAGCGTTCGAAGCACCGGACTGGTGCGCGCGGGTCTCCGAGCCGGAACGAACGTCGCCAGAAGCACCAAAGCCAGCGCGACGACCATCGGCACCTGAAAACGCTCCTCGTAGAAAGCGAGCATCCGTGATTCCAGCTCCCCCTGCTCCATTCGCGCCAGCTCCTCCTCGATCGCCCGCAGCTCCCTCTCACCGCTGGTCGCCCGGTAGTAGCTACCGCCGGTCACCGACGCGATGTCCATCAGCGTGCCTTCGTCAAGCCTCGACATGACGATGTTCCCCGAGCGATCCCGCTTGTACCCGCCTCCCTCGGACGCCGAGAGCGGGATCGGCTCTCCGGCCGTCGACCCGAGACCGATCGTGTAGATCCTCACGCCGGCCTCCGCCGCCTCTCTCGCCGCTTCAATCGGATCCTCCTCGTGTCCCTCGCCGTCAGTGAAGATGACGAGGGCCTTGGAGCGGTCCGGACGCGTCGTCAGCGCAGCGGTCGCCTTTCGGATGGCGGCACCGAGATCGGTTCCGGGGCGGGAGATGGTCCCCGGCTCAACGGCTGAAAGTAGCATCGAGGCCGCGCCGTAGTCCAGCGTCAACGGGCACTGCACGAATGCGGCACCGGCGAAGGTGATGACACCGACCCTGTCCCCATCGAGAAGCTCGATCAGTGTCAGAGCCTCGCGTCTGGCCTTTTCGAGACGATCGGGACGAAGGTCCTCCGCCCTCATGGAGTCGGAGACATCCAGAGCCAGCATCAGGTCGATGCCGTGTCGCGTCGCCACGCCGAGCCTCGTTCCGGTCTGCGGACGCCCCGCCGCGAGCCCCAGCGCGAGAACCACCAGCACGGCGAGACAGACACGCGCGCGGTGCACGCTCTCGGCCGTCGCGGGAGCGATCCGCCCGTAGAGCGCGGGATCCGCTACGGCGCGCGTCGAAGCGCGACGTCGGACGAGCACAAGCCAGCCGAGCATCACCGCAATGACGAGCGGTGAGCCGATGTACCAGAGAAGCAGGAGCTCAGTGTCGACTGCGAACCTCACGCTACGGAATCCTCCTCAGCACGGTGGCCGCGAGCAGGAGCTCGACGAGCGCGATAACGAGCGCCGCCAGGGCGAACCGCGGCCCCAGCTCCGTGTACGACGTGAAATGCTTCACCTCCACCTTCGTCTTCTCAAGCTCGTCGATCGTCGCGTAGACCTCGGCGAGCATCCCCTCGGTTTTCGCGCGGAAGTACCTGCCACCGGTGATCCGGGAGATCTCGCGAAGCACGTTCTCGTCGATGTCCGTGGGCACGTTGACGTAGCGTCTTCCCCAGACGGGATCATCGACCGGGATCGGACCGCCTTCGGGCGTCCCAGCCGCAACCGTGTACACCTTGATGCCGAGCGCGGCGGCCGCCTGCGCCGCCGTAACCGGGTCGATTTGACCAGCGTTGTTCCGGCCGTCCGTCAGGAGTATGACGATCTTGCTATCGGCCTCGCTCTCACGCAACCTGTTCGCGGCCGTTGCCAGCGCGAGCCCAACCGCCGTGCTCTGTTCATCTATCATCCCCAATTCGACGGAGTCCAGCAGCTCCAGGAGCACGGCGTAGTCGAGCGTCAGCGGGCACTGGGTGTACGCCTCGCTCGCGAACACGACCATCCCGATACGGTCGGACACTCGTCCTTCAATGAAGTCGCCGACCACCGACTTCGCCACAGCGAGCCGATTCTGAGGCTTGAAATCCTCGGCGCGCATGCTGCCCGAGACATCGAGCACCAGGAGAATGTCGATCCCCTCCGAGAGAACCGTGTCCGTTCCACGTCCCGCCTGCGGCCGCGCGAGTCCACATACGATGAGCGCGATGAGAACGCACCGCACCGCGAGCGTCGCGCCTCGCTTCCAGGACGCGCGGCTCCCTGACAGCTCGCGCGCCATCCGCGTCAGCGGGAAGGCGACCGCCGGTTCCAGCGCGCGCCGGAACCGCACCGCGGCTATGAGGTACACGGGGATGAGAAGCAGGAGCCAGAGGAACACCGGGTCAGCGAACCGGAACATCGTCGCCCTCCTCCTCGCTCGCTCTCAAGCGAGTACGTTCCACGAACATCTCGACGTCATCGAGGTCCTCGCGGCCTCGTTCGATCGACGGAGCGCTCCTTGCGAATTTCGACAGGTCCGCGCGTTCGAGCAGGCCAGTCAGCCAGGATATCAGTTCCGCGGGGAGCGCCGCCTCGATGAGCTCGGGAGCCAGCTCCGCCGTGGTCCGGTCGATGGCCGGAACACTGAACCGGTCCCCGACATACCGCCGTGTGATGTCGGTCAGCTCGACGTAGAACCGCTCGATGTCGCCGCGTTCGAGAGCGTCGCCTGAGCGCAACATGCGAAGCCGTTCAAGCGCGCTGACGTGTGCGGCTCTCCTGCGCTCCTCGACAGACGGCCCGCTCTCCTCACCGGGCTCCGGACGCGCAGCCCGCCAGCGAGCCCACAGCCTCCACGCTGCCGCCAGCGCCACGGCGACGATTGCCGCGAGAACCCACGGCCACACGGCTCTCGGGAGGTCCAGCGGCGGCTTGATGGCGCGAGGCTCGATCTGCCCCTCGAGGTCCTCAGGCGGGATGACACTCCTGACCACAACCTCGAGGCTCGGCGAGTAAACCAGGGCCGTATCCCCACCCGACACCACCGCGTGAAACGCCAGCTCCGGGATGACATGTTCACCCGTCTCGAACACCGTGATGACAACGTCGCGCCGCTCAACCACGCCGTCGGGTCCCTCGTCAGCCGGATAGATGACGACATCTATCACCTCGAATGGCGCGATCTCTCCCACGAGGCGTGGGAAGGCGAGCGCCGTATCGAAATCGTGGACGGCGGTCAGTGTGAGAACGAGGCGGTCGCCTACGGTGGCGGTATCAGGCGTGACGCTTGCACCGACCGTCAGCAGCGAATCCGACGGAACGCGGAGCGTATCGCGCATACGCGAGACCCGCCCCGTGTCTCCCACGACGCCCCGCATCGCAGCGGGACCGCCCTGCACGGGGTCGCCCTGTGCCCGCGCGGCCTCGACGTTCACGCCGGCCAGGAGCGAGACGAACACGCAGACGGCCACGACCACGACGCGGGCTCTGATCGTCGATCGCCTCACGTCCGTACCCCTCCGACGCGCGTGGTCGCTCCGCCCCCCGCGCGTCTCGCCCGCAGTCTGAAGAACTTCTCGAGCGGGTCGACATACGGCTCGCCGACTCGGACCGCGACCGAGTCCACGCCGAGCCGGCCGAACAGCCGCTCCCGCTCCTCCGCGATGCGCGCGCTCTCCGCGGCGAAGCGCTCGCGGAAACGTGTGTCGCTCGTGTCCACCAGAAGCCGCTCGCCAGTCTCCGGATCGCTGAGATCCACGAGCCCGGCATTCGGCAGCTCGAACTCGCTCGGATCGTTCACCTCGACCGCGACCAGATCGAACCGCCTCGCAGCCGTCGCCAGAGCGCGCTCGTACCCGTCGGCGACGAAGTCGCTCACGAGGAACACCACGGCGTGACGCCTCACGACCTTCGAGAGGTAGTCAATGGCTCCCGGGATGTCGGTCCCCGTCCCCTCCGGCTTCGAGTAGAGGATCTCGCGGATGACGCGCAGCACGTGCCGTCGGCCCTTCTGGGGCGGCACGACCTTCTCGATACGGTCCGTGAATATGATCAGTCCAACGCGGTCGTTGTTCCTGGTCGCCGAGAACGCGAGAATCGCACACAGCTCCGCGGCGAGCTCCGATTTGAAACGCTCGGTCGTCCCGTAGCGACCAGAGCCGCTGGCGTCCACGACGAACATCACAGTGAGCTCGCGCTCCTCCTCGAACTTCTTGATGTACGGATGTCCCATCCGCGCCGTGACGTTCCAGTCGATCGAGCGGACATCGTCGCCGGGGAGGTACTCGCGAACCTCCGCGAACTCCATCCCCCGCCCCTTGAAGACGCTCTGGTACTCCCCGGAGAACACGTCGTCGACGAGCCGCTTGGTACGGATCTCGATGTGCTTGATCTTCTTGAGTATCTCTTTCGGAAGCATGGCGCTCCACACGTCCTCCGCACGACGCCGTGAGTCGGCGCCGCGTGGACGTTCGGGGTGTCAGCTGGCTGCTAGGGAACTTCGACGTTGTCGAGGATCCGCTGGACGACGTCCTCCGACGTCATCTCCTCGGCCTCGGCTTCGTACGTGATGATCACCCGGTGACGGAGCACGTCCATCGCGATCGCCTTGACATCCTCCGGGGTCACATACCCTCTTCCCTGGAGGAACGCGTGCGCACGCGCCGCCACGCTCAGGAAGATCGAGGCCCGCGGTGACGCACCGTACGAGATCAGATCGCCGAGATCCAGCCCGGCCTCCGTCGGCTCACGCGTCGCGAAGACGATATCGAGAACGTACTGCTTCACCTTCTCGTCGACGTAGATCTCCGAGACCAGCTTGCGCGCGGCCAGGATCGTGTCGGGCGAAACGACGGGCGACACATCGGGCTCCGTCCCGCCCGCCATCCGGTCCATGATCCGGAGTTCCTCCTCGCGGGTGGGATACCCGACGCGGAGCTTCAGCATGAACCGGTCGACCTGCGCCTCCGGCAGCGGATAGGTCCCCTCCTGCTCGATCGGGTTCTGGGTTGCGAGCACGAGGAACGGATTGTCGAGCGGAAAGGTCTCATCACCGATGGTGATCTGGCGCTCCTGCATGGCCTCGAGAAGCGCGCTCTGTACCTTGGCGGGAGCGCGGTTGATCTCATCCGCCAGGATCAGATTGGAGAAGATGGGCCCCTTCTTCGTCGTGAAGGTGCCGGTACTTGGTGAGTAGACGAGCGTCCCGATGAGGTCCGCCGGGAGAAGGTCCGGCGTGAACTGGATGCGCTGGAAGCTCGTGTCGATGCACCGCGAGAGCGTGCGCACGGCGAGCGTCTTGGCCAACCCGGGGACGCCCTCGATGAGCACGTGCCCGTTCGCCAGAAGCCCGATCATCAGTCGCTCGATCATGTAGCGCTGGCCGACGATGACCTTGTCGATCTCTGCAAGCAGCGTCGGAACGAAGGCGCTCTCACGCTCGATTCTCTCGCCGATCGCTTTGATATCCCCGTACACCTGTTCCTCCTGTTATCCCAGGCTCCGCAGTTGTTCATTCTGCTGTGCCAACAGCAATGTCTGATGCAGGCGGGCCCGGTTTGGTTGCATGATCGGGCCCGCCCGATTCGGCTAGAACTCCGTCGCTCCGGTGAACTTGAATCCGCGGACGAGCATCGCCGGCGTCGTCACCGAGCCGACCGCGCCCCACGAGGCGCCGATGCTCTCGCGGTCCTTCGTCATCGCGTCGACCTGCGAGAAGAACCGCATCATAGTATCCGTCCACCGCATGTTCTTCACGGCCTTCGAAATGCGGCCGTTCTCGATGAGATAGGTCCCCGCACGCGTCATGCCCGTGAAGAGCGCGCGCCGCGTGTCCAGGAGACCGTTGACGTAGTGGAAGTTGGAGACGAAGATGCCCCGGTCGACCAACCCGATGAGCTCCTCGCGCGTCTTGTCACCGGGAGTGATGAACAGGTTTCTCGGAGCAGGTCCACCTCGGAAAGCCGCCGACCCCGCGTGCCCCGTGTTCTCGACACCGTCCTTCGCCGCCGTGATCGAGTCGTAGACGGGTGAACGCGCGATGCCCTTTTCGATAAGCGTCACCGGCTTCTTGGTCACGCCCTCGTAGTCGAACGGCACCGGGATCCCCGCCGTATCGAACGCGTCGTCGACGAGCGTGATGTTCTCTCCCATCACCTTCTCACCGAAACGACCCGCCATGAACGACATGTTCTCGTGCACCTGCTTCGCGCCGAACGCCGTGAAGTTGAGCCAGCTGATGACCTCCGCGATCGCGCGCGGCTCGACGACGATATCCATCGGCGCGTAGTCGACACTGACCGGGTTGGCGGCCGCAACACACTTGTCCACCGCGCGCTGAGCAGTACCGGCCACATCGATCCCCTCGATCCCCTTCGCGTACGCCGATGTAGCGCCGTTGACCTTGTTGGCGTCGGTGGCGAAGACGGACAGAGCAGCATCGGTCCCGTCGTACATCTGTTCGGTCCCGCTCGTATTGAACACCCCGAATCGGAACGCGCTCACGCGGTACGCTCCCGAGAGCGTCGTGTTCTTCTGCGCCGCGATCTCCACCGCCTGTCCGACGGCCTCCGCCCTTTGCTGCGCCGTCATCGTCGCCGTGGCCTCAGAGAACGTATCGGCCGCCGGCGCGGGGTCCGACCTCGGAAATCCGGGAAACTCCGGATCCTCCGGGCTTGCCTTCGCGACCTCGATCGCGCGCGCGAGTGCGGACCGAAGATCCGCCGGCGAGAGGCTGTTCGTCATCGTCACGCCCAACCGCTTCCCCATGGCCACGCGAGCCGTCACGTACGTGTTGTCCTCGTGTACATTCTGATGGATTCGCGACTCGGCGAACCGAGTCAGCGAGTTGGCCCCGCTCCACACCACGAGTTCCGTCTCGTCGGCGGGAGAACTCCGAAGCGCCTCACTGAGAAGCGCGCTGAGTTTCGTCTTCTCGATCATCGCTTCCCTCCCACCTCGACGTTCTTGAACCGCGCAGGAGCCACGCCGTGACCGACGTGCGCCGTCTGTCCCGGCTCACCCTTGCCACAGCTGGGGATCCCGAAGATGTGCCACTCCTCCTCGCCGCAGATCGCGTCGCAGCTGCCCCAGAACTCCGGCGTGATACCGGTGTAGACCGGGTTCTTGAGCATCCGCGTGCGCTTGCCGTTCTTGATCTCCCAGGCGATCTCGCAGCCGAACTGGAAATTGATGCGACGCTGGTCGATGCTCCAACTCTTGTTCGAATCGACGAAGATGCCGTCGTCCGTATCGGCGATGAGGTCCTCAAGTGACCCCGATCCCGGCAGGAGATTGATGTTCGTCATGCGAACCAGCGGGATGCGGTTCCATCCGTCGGCCCGCATCGTCCCGCTGCTCTTCTGACCGATCTTCGGCGCCGACTCACGGCTCGAGAGGTAGCCCGTGAAGACGCCGTCCGTCACGATCTCGGTCCGCTGCGCGGGCACGCCTTCGTCGTCGTAGCCGAACGAGCCGAGTCCGCCCTCGCAGGTCGCGTCGGCAACGATGTTCACGATATCCGAGCCGTACCGGAACGAGCCGAGCTTGTCGGTCGTCAGGAAGCTCGTTCCCGCGTATGAGGCCTCGGTCCCGAACACGCGGTCGAGTTCGATGGGATGCCCGCACGATTCGTGAACCTGAAGCGCGAGCTGCGTTCCGCCGATGATAAGGTCCGTGTGAACGGCCGGGCACTCGTCGGCGTTGAGCAGCTCGAGCGCCTCCGTGCCGACCTGACCGGCGTGCGCAGCGAGTTCGAGCGAGCGAGTGAACTCGAATCCGCGCGTCGCGTAGTCCCCGCGGAAACTCGCCGGATACGAACGCGTCTGCCGCTCACCCGCGTCGTTCATCGCGGTTGCCGCGATGCCACCGCCGGTCTCAAGGATGAACTGCTCAATCTCGCTCCCGTCGGTGCTGACGAACAGTTTGTCGTTCTTGAAGCTCATCAGGGATGCTGTCGAGAGCTTCACTCCATCGGTTCTGCTCATACCCGCGCAGCACTCCGCGAGGATCGAGAGTTTGTCCGAAAGCGGAACCTCGAACGGGTCCTCATCGTAGCCGCTTTCGTAGCGGTCCACGACGGCGTCCCGCTCGTCGAGCACGACCCCGCCGCCGCCGACCATGGCGCTCGCTTTCGCGATCGCCAGCGCCTGCGCCGTGACCTCCCGCACCGCCTCGGGTGTCTGGAGTGAGCTTGACGAGAATCCCCAGGCTCCGCCCGCGAGAACCCGGATGCCGAATCCCCTCGACTCCATGACCGAGGCGGTCTCGAGCTTCCCGTTCTTCATCACGAGGATCTCGGTCGTACCGACCACACGTCGCGCGTCAGCATACTCGACGCCCTGCGACCTGAGATCGTCCATCGCCTGTTTCAGAAGTTCCTTCAACGCCCACCTCCGTTCTGAACTTCTCTCTGAACTCACCATTCACCGTCGTCGAGGAAGCGTTCGAGCACGTGGACGGCGGTCGCTCCATCGCCAACGGCCGTCGCGATCTGTCTGAGTGGCTTCTCCCGACAGTCTCCGGCCGCGCAGATACCCGGGACGTTCGTCCTCGTATCCTCGCCGGCCGTGATGAAACCCCACTCGTTCCTCTCGATGAGATCCCCCAGGAACTCCGTCCTCGGCTTAAGACCGACGAACAGGAAGACCCCGGGCACCTCGAGTATCCGCCTCTCTCCCTCAGAAACGGGCTTGAGGATCAGACGTTCGACGCCCGCCCCGCTGCCTTCGATGCTCTCGACGGTGTGGCTGCAGATACACTCGATCTTCTCGTGCGCGCGAACACGCTCCGCAAGAACCGGGACCGCACGGAACTCATCGCGTCTGTGAATGAGATAGACCTTCTTCACCAGACCGGTCAGGTAGAGCGACTCCTGGAGTGCACTGTCGCCACCGCCCACGACGGCAACCTCCTGGTCACGGTAGAACGGCCCGTCACAGGTCGCACAGTACGATACACCGCGTCCGGCGAACTCCTCCTCACCCGGAACGCCGAGCTTCCTGTAGCCGGTTCCGCTCGCGATGATGACGGCGCGGGCCGTCGTCGGCCCGCTTCCCCGAACGACAGTGAAATGGTCCTCGGTTCGCTCGATCGCGGTCACGGTATCGCTCGCGAGCACGGCCCCGAAGCTCTCCATCTGCTCCTGCATGCGACCGGCGAGTTCGGCTCCGGAGAGCGCGCTCACGCCGGGGTAGTTCTCTATGAGATGGGTGATCGCCGCCTGACCGCCCGGCATCATCATCTCGATGACGAGGGTCGAGAGGCGCGAGCGCCCGGCGTAGATACCGGCGGTGAGACCGGCCGGCCCGGCGCCGATGACGACAAGATCGTGGTCCGCCATGTCAGCTCCCGGTTCTGATGTCCAGGCAGAGCCTGCGTTCGGTGGAACACCCTGAAACCGGAGTATAGGACATGATGGACGCTGCCGCCACCCTCCTTCGGGAACGGGCGATTGCGGCCGCAAACGAAGCGAGGGGCCCCTTGCGGGACCCCTTCGTGTCTTCTCGCGAAGCGAGGGGCCCCTTGCGAGGCCCCTTCGTTTCTCGAGGGCGTGAAGCTCATGCCTGTGTGCCCTCGTCAGGGGGCGGCCACGAGGACCGCCCCCTGCGTTGATGGCTCCGGCGTCGGCGCCTGACCCCCACGCGCCACGCATGACCCATCTATGAGATGATGCGCGGAGTGATCTTGATGATCAGATCCGTCGTCGTCGTCTGGTCCTTCACGTGCTTGAAGAGATACCCGAGAACAGGGATGTCGCCGAGAACCGGGACTTTCTGCTCCACCGTGCTCGTGTCCTCGTTGAGAAGCCCGGCGATCATGAAGGTCTCGCCGTCGCGGACGCGAACCTGCGTCGACGCGCGACGCTCCTTCGTCCACGGGATCTCCTCATTCGGCCCCTTCCACCCGACGATCGTCGACACGTTCGGCTCGACCAGAGCCGTGATGTGTCCGTCACCGGCGGCCCGCGGTGTCACGTTCACCGTCACACCGACGTTCTCACGCTCGACAGTCACCTCAACGGCGCCACCGGAGCTCACGCCCGAGACCGTGTAAGGGATGACATCGCCGATGTGAATCTCGGCGGTCCGGTTGTTGAGCGTCGCCAGCGTCGACCGGCTGAGGAGTCTCGCGTGACCCTCGGTCTCAAGAAAGTCGAGCGCCACTTCGAGCGCCTGTGCCTGACGTGTCACCGCGTCACTGCTGAATGGGGTCGGTACGTACTCCATCTCCGTCGGGATCGCGTCCGGGGTCGAGGGTTCCGGCTCACCCTCTGCGAAGATGACGGTCTGGCTGGTCAACTTCGCCCAGTCGATGCCGTACTCCCAGAGATTGTCGGTCGTCACCTCGATGACCTCGGTCTCCAGGAGGATCTGAACCGGTGGCACGTCCAGCTTCTCGACGATCGCACGCACGTCCTCGATGCTCCCCGGCGATGCAACAACCACGAGACGGTTGCCGCCCGGGTCGGTCGTGACCGAGTCCACGATCTTCGCGATGAGCGGTTCAAGCTCGTATGCGTCGGCGAAATGTAGGTTGATGACGTACGATTCCAGTCCCGTCTCGGCCACAAGCTCCTCTGGCTCCCCGACGAGGATCGAATTGCCGATGCGCTCGTAGCCGAGTCCGGCCGCACGCACAACGAGGTCCAGCGCCTCATCGATCGGCGTATGCACGAAGTGCACCGAGACGACCTGACCCTCAGCCGCCGGGCTCGTGACGATATTGAGCCCGCTCTTGTTGGCGAGGATCGCGAGAACATCCGTGAGCTGCGTCCCCTTGGCGCTCACGGAGACCGTGACTCTGCTGTCCTGGGCCGACACCGCAATGGCGAAGGCAAGGACCAGCAGAAGTGCGCTCATCGCAAGTGCGACATGCTTCATCTCTGGTTCCTCCTCGTTACTTGCCGGATGGGTATGGATAGGTGCGTGACTTGTCCTCGTACCTGATGACCACGCCATCGCCCCTGATCTCCACCACCAGGCCGCCATTAACAGTGTCGCCCTCTTCAACGGTGATACTGCGGCCCCCGGTCGCCAAAACTGCCATGGGATTCTCATCAATGATGACAGCCGTGACAGCGACCGATGGCACGGCTGGTTTCGCCGGCTCCGACTGCGTCGAGCTGCCTGTTGTTGTCCTTCGCTGCGAACTCTTCGGGACCATGGGATCGCGTGCGAGTTCGCTCGCCCGCGCCTGCGCCTGTTCCTGCGCGTGCGTCGCTTCGAGGTCATTGAGAAGCTGCGCAAGATCATCCTGACTCTGCGGAGCCTCCGCGCTCGCCTCATCCACCAGCCGCCCGATCCTCCCCGCAACACCGGCGCTCCGCGTGATCACTCCCGTCCCGATGTAGATGGTCGCGACAGTGGCCAGGACCATCACGATGATATGCTGAGTCTTCATGACTGAACCGTCCTGTTCCGGGCTCGAGGCCCGTCGGATCCTGCCCCTGCGCTAGTAGCCGGTCACCTTGAACGTCAGAAGCGTTCGGTGCCCGTTTCCGGATACCACTTTGTTCGATCGAACATCCATGCTGCCGATCTCGACGACTTCGGGAAGCTCCTCGAGGTAGTCCAGAAACTCCAGGATCGTCTCGTACTTCCCCTCGAGCTCGACCATGTACGTGCTCGCGAAGTAGTTCTCGCTCACGCGCTCGCGGTCCCTCGGCTCCAGTTCGCGAAGATAGAGTCCCAGCCTCGCGATCTCAGCGCTCACGCTGGTAAGGAACTGCTGGTCGGCTGAGCCGGGCTCCTCGCTCTTCTCGGGAAGGAAATCCTTCGCAGCGGCGAACTCGCCCTGATGCTCGATGGCCTCACTGAGCACCTGCTCCGCGTGTGCAACCTCGCTGACGAGATCCATCAGCCGTCTCCACCTCGGACGGTGCACGCCAACTGTCACAGCGATCACCACGACGAGCACGGCGATCGGTATCGCGATGCCGATTCTGTCACGCGCCGTCATACCCACCTCCCACTGCCGGGTCGAGAAGCGGCAGATTCACCTCGAAATGAAGTCCTCTGAGGTAATCCTGATCGCTTTCCTCGGTCCACCGCATCGTCGCGAGCGTCGCGCTCCCGAACGACCTCGCAAGCTCGGCGTCGGCTCGCAGCGTATCGACGTACTGCATCAGCTGGTTGACGCTCTCATCGCGGGTCTTGGCCTTCACCTGACCGTAGACGCGGAGCGAATGGTCGCCGGCCGCGGATCCAAGGAGTGGCTTGGCATAGCTGACACGCATGTACCAGACATTCTCTGGGGTCAGCTCGCCGATGCGTTCCAGCAGAACGCTCCACTGCGGCTGCAACGACCTGACACGCAGAAGGCCAACCTGCTCCTCGCTGATGCCGCCGCCCTCATCGATGACCTGGTTGAGGACCTCCTGGACATCCGCCAGACGTGCGCTCGCCGCGATCACACCCCGGCCGGTGCTCCAGAGCGCCTGACCGTAGAGCGCCATCGTGACGAAATTCAGTCCGACCAACAGCACCACCACCGCCAGGGCGCGCGTCCTGTTGCGCTCCTGCAGTCGACGTTCCTCGCCGAGGCGGTAGATGTTGAGTTCGAAAAGCACTTCCTACCTCCTCCGTGCGAGTCCCATCGCGAGTGCGAATCGAGGACTCTGGGCCGCGAGTTCCCCCTCAAGCTCGAACGCACCGACCGAGGCGAGCGGGTCCAGAAGTTCCGTGGGCACGCCGAGCGCGTCCGCGAAGCGTCCGATGACGCCGCTTTCGAGCGAGCGTCCGCCCGCCACGTAGAGCGATTCGATGCCCTTCCTCCCGGTCTCGTTGTTGTAGAAGGTCAGCGAGAACCTGACCTCTGTGAGTACGTGCTCCAACCAGTTCTCCTGTCTCGGGACGATCGGGATCGAACGTGCGAAGAACAGACCGCCGCGGGTGTAGACGCTGAGACTGGCGCTCCTGTGTCCGAGGTCCGCCACCGCCACAGCCTGCCCGTTGACAAGCCCCTCCTCGTCCACCTCGTTGATCAGAGCCGTCGGCGTGAGGTCCACGATCGTCGGTTCGATGCCCGCATCCGCGAGCGCATCGAGATGATCGACCAAGACACCGCTCTGCGCGGCGCCCAGAAGCACCTGCGTCCGCTCATCGTTCTTCTCGATGTCCTCGCGTCCGAGCTTCTGGTAGTCCAGGTCCACGTTGTCCGTGTCGAACGGCAGATGCTTCTTCGCCTCCCACCGCACCGATTCCGCCAGTTCCTTGTCCGACATCTCGGGAAATGCGACGTGCTTGACGCTCACCGACGGGCCGCTGACTGAGGTCACAACCGTGCCGGCGCGGCCCGGATCGACCCCCGTGCTGCTGAGCGCCTGGTTGATCGCGGCGACGACGCGCTTCCGGGCATCGAGAATGTCGGTTTCGTCCGAGCTGCCCTGCGGGATCTCCGACAGCGCGACCCCCACGACCTCACTCGAGCTCCGCCGGTGCGCCAGTCGAACAACCTTGACGCTCGACGAACCAACATCGATGCCGGTGACCACCTGATTCGAGCCAAGTCCCACGTTTCCTCCTCGGGTCCGCTCTATCCCCGGTTCCTCGTGACGGCGACGGCCTCATAGCGAATGCCCTCGTCGTCCTCTGATATCGCCGATGTTCCCAGATCATCCTCGAGGCGCATCTGGATCGCGACCTTCCGACCGTTGCCGCTCGTGAAGCTCAGAGCCGTGATCCCGTCGAGCAGAACCGTGTTCGCCTGGTTCCTCAGCTCGTCACCGGCGAGAAAGTACGCGTTCGTGAGGCTGTCCGTCCCGCTTGTCGTGCGCCGATAGATATCCATACGCGTGTTCGCATTCGAGATCGTCACTGTGCTTCCCGCCCTGACATCCGCCATGATCATGTCGACGACAAGGCTGGCATCACGCTGCACATCCAGTCTGGCGGCCGTCTGCTGCCACGTCTCGACCGATGTGATGTACATCGTGAAGGCCGCGACAACGATGAACCCGGCGACCAGCGATGCGATGAGAACCTCCATGAGTGTCATCACGCGCCCCTATCGTCAGACGTGCCGGTCATTCACCGGGAACCATGGTCACCAGAACGACCTCATCCCTCGGGTGAACCTGCGACCAACCGACCCGGACTCTGACGACCTTGCACTCGGCATGCTCGCCGCCCCCAACGGACCATGAGGTGTCCCGCACCGTCCAGGTCATGTCGCCCATCAGATCGTCAACCGCGTCGCCGTTGCCCCGATCATCGATCAGAACGCTGGTGTCCGTGCTCGGGTGCGTTCCAGCGGTCATGTTCAGACTCGTCCAGTCGTCGTCGTTGCCCGCGGAGTCGTACCCGGCGTCTCTCAGCTCCTCGACCTTGAGCTCGGCCAGCTTCAGAGCCATCCGTCTCTCTCCACCGGTCTCCACCAGCATTCTGCCGCTGAAGAGCATGTTGTAGAGGAAGATGATGGCTACGGAGAAGACGACCAGTGCGACCATGTTCTCCATAAGGCTCGTGCCGTGCTCGTTTCGGATTCGCTTCAACACGTCGGATCCTCGCTCGTTCGGGCGCTCCAGCGCTCATCATGCGGGGGGTGTGCCGGGACCGCACGGAGGCGGCCCCGGCACCTGAGTCACTACCAACCGGTCTCCGTGAAGGTACCGGTACCGGCGTCGCTGTTCGCGGCGCTCGCGCTGGTCACCGTGTAGATGACCTTCGCGCTCGCCGGCGCCCAGCTGCCGGCCTCCGTCGCGGTCACGATGTAGCCGGTCGCCGCAAGTCCGGACAGCGCGTACGTGAAGTACGTCGCGTTGGCGACGTCATCGGCCGCCAGGAAATTGTCCATCGTGCCACCGACGTAGGTCCCGTTCCGCTGGAAGTAGACCTTGGCGCCGGAGTTGACGGCATCGATGATGGCGTACGACTCGGACTTCTTACCTTCCTTGATGTAGTTCATGTACACGGGCACGCCGATGCCGGCGAGCACCATGACGATCACGACGACCACCATGAGCTCCATCAGCGTG
>Ga0180433_10002801_pt1 | contig 26378 bp, 25 predicted proteins | sample SS_ome_8_FD_132980 | JGI IMG/M metagenome (GOLD analysis project Ga0180433, IMG submission 132980) | Hypersaline lake sediment archaeal communities from the Salton Sea, California, USA - SS_1_D_1 metaG | ecosystem: Environmental > Aquatic > Non-marine Saline and Alkaline > Hypersaline >... | reverse complement strand
TTATTTCTGGAAATTTTTCCATTTCTTCTTTTAATTCATTTGGAATGGATAAAGTTAAATTTGCCATTTTCTTATTATAAAACTGTTATATTATTATGTGAATATATGTGAATACACATATAAATAATTTATCAAAAAAAATTCGACTGAAATAAATTATTACTGAATATACTAATGAAAAACTACTATTTTTCTTATTATTAATTATTAAAATATCTTTATAAAGTAGAATTGCTCTATTATATTTAATTTGAGATTGAATAGATTAAAATCAGTAGTTAATGATGCAATAAGATTCACGATCATGAGTAAATCGGGTTATCTCCAAGATCCTTTTATAATGTTTTCACCCGAAGTGGAGTATGATGTAGACTTGATTGCAGGGAAAATAACTCCAAATTGTGAGGGAGATGACGTGGAAAACTATTATATGAAGATTGCAGCATGGTTTCACGAGTTTTTACCAAAAGAAGGCATTCCTTTAGATATCATCGATAAAGCGATTATTAAGATAACTCCAGAAACAAAAAAATGCATAATCCAAGCCCAAGGTAGGGAATTCACGGCAGAATACATGTTTAAAAAAAAGTAAACTTCTATGGAAATGAACTAATGATATTTAAACGGTGAATGAAAATCAAATTTGTTTGTATAGCAGACACCCATAATTTACACGATGAGATTGACATACCAGAGGGAGATGTCTTACTTGTTGCGGGTGACTTTACAATGATGGGGAGACCAAGGGAAATCCGTGCATTTAACCTATATTTAGAAAGTTTACCTCATGAATACAAAGTTGTTATTGCTGGAAATCACGATTTTTTGTTTGAACGAGAGCCCCAAAAAGCTCAAGAACTTCTAACCAATTGTATTTATCTAGAAGATTCTTCTATAGAGATATCTAAAATTAAGATTTATGGGACACCTTGGCAACCATGGTTCATGGATTGGGCGTTTAACTTACCCCGTGGGATTCTCATTAAGGAAAAATGGGATATGATTCCAAAAGATACCGAAATCTTGATAACTCATGGCCCTCCTTACTCTATTTGCGATAAAACAATTCACGGAAATAATGAAGGATGTGTTGACTTATTAAATGCTATTCGACGAGTGAAACCCAAATATCATATTTTTGGGCATATTCATGAAGCGTACGGGACTATTAAAGAAGGAAAAACAATATTTATGAATGCCTCTTCGGTAAATGTCCAATATAAACCAGAATATCCTCCTTTTACATTTGAATTGTAGAATTGAAAAGGTTGAAGAATTAAGAAAAATAATTAAACAATGATAGGTTAAATTAATATCAAGCCCTTTCGTGAGAATATCGACATGTCGACAAAATTAGGAGAAGAAGATACACTACGCAAGAAAATCTGGAAAATCATCAACATCATTCAAGCAAATCAGTTATTTGTTCATTCTAAAAACATTTCTATTAAGTATAGTAGTGGTAAAAGTAAAAAAGCTAAGACTCAGACTTTACCCGAAATATTAACTTTAAGCGTGTTAAACGCTTTAGTGTCAAATTCAGCAATGATACTCGGCGGTGGCCATGGTGGTGGTAAAACTACCTTAGTTAAGTTGCTAGGACGGATGTTTACCAGCAATTCTTTAAACGAAATTGAAAACTCGATTATTCGAGGTCACCCTCAATTAACAGAAGAAAAACTCATAGGTACCCTGAAATTGGGTAAATTAATGCATGAAGGAAAAGAAGAGGTTGTATGGCGAGACTTTATCAAGAACTTTTGGAAGATTATTGATGAAGTTAATAGATTAACACCATACGCTCAAGACATATTACTTTCTCTCCTTGCCGAAGGAACTGTTAAATATTACGATGAAATCACGACCATTAGCAAGTATTGTTTATATGCAACCATTAATCCTCAAGATATAGGTACTTTTGAATTATCTGAACCATTTTTAGACAGATTTGGAATATCTGTTCCAATTTCAATGCCAATAAGCCACGATTTACAACTAATTTTATCTGGGAAAGATGAAAAATACTCTGGTTATGATGAATTGGTTCAGGTTCCTAAAATCTTGACCATTGATGAGTTGATGGAAATATGGTATCACGTGAATAAAGTCGATTTTACGCCTGAAGTGAGCAAATATATTCACGCCACAGTTCGAGAATTTACACTATGTGCGAGGGTTGACAAAGGTAATATAGAAAATCAAAAACCAAGTACTGGATTATGTTCAGGGTGTCATTTTAACACTGCACAAAACATTTGCAACAAGATTGATTCGATTTTAAGCGTAAGAGTTGCCAAAGATCTTCTAAGATATTCCAAAGCATTAGCCTGGTTATTGGGAATTAATCAAGTTGATGTTAATATTGTTAATACTATTGCCCCCTACGTAATATCACATCGAATTGCCTATGTTCCTAGAGAATTGAAGAAAGCACCTTATTTTGGTAATAAATATGAATTTACGAGAAGCATTTTAGAATTAATACAAAAAAGATTTAAGAATCGAAATCCTTGTTATTTAATAACAGAAAGATTTAGAGAGGGAAGTCCAAAACAAGGAGATTTAACAGAAATAAAAAAATTTCAAAAAAGCGATTTGATAGTAAAATATGATTTAATACCTTTTGTAGAGTCCATAAATAATAAGAAGTATTCTGAACTTGCTCAGAAAATAATAGTTGCGGGTAAAACAGGCAATATTGATGAGTTAGCAAAAATTCGAAATGATCTCGTTGAAAACATAGATTTTCCTAATCGGGGAGATTTAATAAATTGGTGTAATCGAGAGCTTTATAAACAAACCGTCACAGATTATGTCTTTAAATACTACCATCAAAAAGAGATTTGGGCAGACATTGCGTCAGAATTCTCAAACCTAGACGAGCCATTGAAGGAAGCATTTAGTCAAAGACAGACAAAACAAGTAAGAACTGAAGACTTATTAATTGAAATTAATGTTACAGGTACAAATGACGACTCTCTAGTAAATATTCAAATTTCAGGAGGTTCTGACGCTTTAAAATTGAGAGCCCTTTTAGATAAGTTAGATTATATCCAAAAAGAAGAAGATTAATCAAGTTAGATAAGAACATTATTAAGAAGGATTAACTTTGTTTAATCTACGAATTAGCAATTCGAATGGTTTTTTTATATTATATCCTGTTTTTGAGCTGATTTTTTGGTAATCAAATATCACATCGTAGGCATCAACGATTTTAGAGAGCATGTCATCGAAATATGTATCTACTTCGCTATCAACTAAATCAAACTTAGTACCGAGGATTAAAATTGGAATGGGATTAAATTTAGTTAGCATTTCTATCCACTCTTCTAACTTATCAAGCGTGTTGAATCTTGTTAAGTCAAATAATAGAAAAGCTCCACTTGCACCATCAACAAAATCATGTAAAATTTCTCTAAAATGTTGTTGACCTCCAAAATCCCATAGAATCAAGTCATAGCTTTCTTCATCCACTTTAAAACTAACTGTGGCACTAAAAAAATCAACACCTCTAGTCATTTCTGATGTTTCATCAAAAACATCATTGATTACCTTGTTTAAGAACGAAGATTTTCCTACAGCTCCTTCACCGGCAATAACGACTTTCATTGTTTTAACCATTCTCAAGAATACCCCATTATTTCTTTACAAAAGAATATATAGCTATAGTCATTAATTAATTAGTTCGGTAATCGATGTAATAAAATGTGCTATGTAATTAATAGTTACTGAATTTTAATTAGAGACATCTATAGGTATTATTTACTGAATTAACACGAAAAAATATTTTTATATATGTAAAATATCTCAAGTCTAGTATAATTATTAATTTGTTGTAACAATCATACCAAAATGTCTAAATGCGATAGCCCTATTAAAATGATGGATAATATAGTGAAGATAAAATGAATGATAAAAAAGAAAACTTGACAGTTGAAGAATTTTTAAAGTTATTGAATAAAATCTCCGTAAAAAAGAAGATTCGAATTCCCATTTCAATTGCCGATGATTTAAAATGGGACCGAAGCGCTAAATTAAGCATTGAAGTTAAATCGATTGATGGTAAAAAAGGGTTATTTATTTCTAAAATTAACGGATAAAGTAAAATAAAATCTTTGGAATAATTCCAATGGAAAGAGGAAAAGGTAAGAAATTAATTCCGAAAAATGAGTTTGAGCAAAAGGAAAAAGAAATTATCGAATTAGCGAGAATAGCTTGGAATTATACTATCAAAGAATTTTATTATCCTCCTTTAAATGAGCCCATCTATGTTTTTGATTACACACGTCATGAAGGTTTTTATATAGATCCTTTAAATAGATGGCAAATTACAATGAATTTAGCAAATACGCCTCTTTTTACTGAAGACGAAGAATATATAAATTATTTTCATGCTATAAGCTTACATGAGGTTTCACATTATCAAATTATTCCATATGACGGAATTATTAACGCAAAACTGCTTAGAGCTGCAATGAAGCAGGTAAGTCGTATTCACGCACCAATAATTGTAAATATCTTTTCAGACCTAATAATCGATATTAAATTATTTAGGGAGTATCCTGATCTAATGTCTTGGGAACTTGAAAAAACTTATAGGCACATTTCAGGTCGATTTAAGGGGCAATTGAGTAAATTTTCTAAATTTTTATTCCGAGCATATGAAAAATTATGGGATATGGAAATTACCGGCAATCCTTCTTTAAGTGAAATGGATAATTTAGTAGATAAAGTTAAGAATGTAATAATGAAGAATTTTGAGGACGAAACAAGCTGGGAGCAGAAAATAACTAAAGTAGCATACCATTTAAAAACTTTAATAAAAGATACTTTTACAATACTCGGAATTGGGCAACCAAGTAGGAAAGGGAAAATAAGAAGAAAAGGAGATAAGGATATTGTTGTTGAGATACCTGAGGATATTCTCGAAATAATGGATGATCCTCTTGAAAACAAGAATTGGGATAAATTAAAGGAAGATAATTCTGATGAACTACAAACAAAAGCCGAAGAATTTGCAAAAAATATCCCTTATTCAGAGTTTGGTGCACCTGCCGGACAAGCAGGGCTGTTAACTAATGGAAACGCCTTAGCTACTTGGTATCGTGGTATGGCAAAAGACTTGATCAAGATAAAGATTTTTGAGGAAAAGCCTGGTGGCCAATTACCTATTTATCCCGAAGTATGGCGAATTGGAGATCCCTTAGAACAATTAGATTTACCCCTCACTTTATTAAATAGCCCTATCATTATTCCAAATGTTACAACAAGAAAATGGATCTTCAAGGAAGGTCCTGGACAAGTTATCGAAAAACAAATCCCTGACCTTTTAATCGTTCTTGATTCTTCAGGATCAATGGGATGGAATTATTCCGCCCGCTCTGTATCTGCGAGAGGACCATATCATACAGCTGTAGTTGCATCTTTTGCCGCTCTTCATCACGCTGCAAGTAAAGGCGTAAAATTTAGTGTTGTAAATTTTTCTAATAGGGCTGATACTTGTCAATGGACAACCGATTATCGAAAAGCTGAAAAGACCATATTACGATATCAAGGAGGAGGAACAGTCCTTCCTATTAATGCAATTGCAAATCAATGTGAAAAAGCTGAAAGAAGTGTATTAGTGATAATTATTACTGATTTTGGTATTTATAATTGGGCAAAAGCTAAACAACAAATGATTAATCTCGCAAATAAGGGCCATAAAATTGTAGGTTTTTTTATTGGTGCGTCTAAAATACCACAAGATCGGTTTAAAAACTTGCTAGAAAAAGTAAACTTTTATCCAATAAGAAATGTCAAGGCTTTAATTGATTTAGTGATTGATAACATCAAGCGCTACTATTATTAATAAAAAATTTGTTCTCTTGATAATTAATTTTTGTCTTTTTGGGAAAATTAATACTATTAGCATCAATATTGAGAAGTTTTAATGGATTATCATGCCCAACTAGATATAACTCCTTTTCGGATAGCTCTCCAATTGATGCTAAATAGTTCATGCACTCCATCATCGAACTCGCTGAACCTGCGAGTTGAGACGAGTCCTGACAATGAAGATGTCTATTAGATTCTAATACAACGGGTATATCGTTGATAGTGTAATTCCCTGGGCTTTTTCCAGCTAAATGGATTAGATCACTAGTGACAATGAACTTAGAGACTTTTTTTGCTCGCAAACATGTCTTTAACAATTCTTCTGGCAAGTGATAACCATCAGTAATAAAAAGCCCATATATTTCATCCTCAGCCAATATTGGCCACATGGGATTTTTATGTCTCTCTATCATATCTGGCAATCCATTACCAACATGTGTTGCTGCTTTGACGCCTAAATTTACTGCATTTTGTATCGTGTCTTTCATTGCGTTTGAATGCCCGATTGAAACTATAAGATTACTAGTTTTTAATACATGTTGAGTTAATTCTAATGCATCTTTCATCTCAGGTGCAAGTGTAAGGATTTTAATATTATTATGAGACCAGGAAGATAACTTATCAAATATTTCAAGTGAAGGAAGTATAATATTTTCCTTACGATGAATTCCTCTATAACCTATATTAGGATTAATAAAAGGGCCTTCCAGATGAATTCCTAAGATTTTAGCTCCTTCTTCTTGGATCTCAATCGCTTTAGCTATTAATTGTAAGTTATGACTATAAACATCCAAGGATGAAGATATGATTGTTGGGCAATATCCGATTGTTCCGAGCTCTAATAGTTGTGAATTGACCTTTTTGATATCAGATAACCTTAAACTCGGATCAGAAAAGTTAATCCCGTTATACCCATTAACTTGAAGATCTATCCATCCATGAATCATTTATCTACGACCATTGCTTCACTTATAATAGAGAAGCAGATTCTTTATCTAAAAAACTATATGCTGAATTGTGGTTCTTAAGTATTGAAGCGGGATATTGAGGTGAAATTACAGCTTTATCAGAAAGACAATTTAAAACAGCTTCTGCTTTTCTCTTATCTGGACAACTACAGATGATATTTTCAGCCTTCATGATTTCATTTATAGACATTGATATTGCTTTTTTTGGAACTTTTTCAATTGATTCAAACCACCCTTCTCCTACTTGTTGTTGACGACATTTTTGATCTAGATTTACAATAATATAAGGATTAGTAGTATCAAAGTCTGCGGGGGGATCGTTAAAGGCTAAATGGCCGTTTTCTCCAATTCCTACAAAAGCTACGTCGATCTTAACGTTTGAAATTAAAGCGCTTATTCTTTCGCATTCTTCTTGTATATTAATTGAGTCCCCCTCAATAAAATGTACTTTTCGTGGGTGTACTTTTTCTACAAGACGTTTTGTCAAGTAGTTTCGAAAGCTCGCAGGATGACTCGGCGATAATCCTACATATTCGTCTAAATGGAACATCTCCGTTCGATTCCACTCTATTCCTTCAATATTACAGAGATAATCAAGAAATTCAAACTGTGAGGCTCCTGTAGCTGCGATAAAATAAACTATCGGTTTTGTTTTTAGGCTTTTTTTAAGGAATTCTGCAGCTTTATCTGCAGCGGCCTTTGCCATTTCTTCTTTTGTTGGATATATATTATTTATTATCAATTTAATCAGTGAATAAGTTATTATTGTAAAAATGAATCTTAAATAACTCAGATAATAAAAAAAGAATAAAAATTAAAAAAATTAGTGAATTTATTTAAAGTGATATTTCGTTAGTATCTTCATTTAAATTTATGATACCTTTAAGTGCTAATTGTTTTATCGTGCGTACTGCCATAATGGGAGGTACATCTAAAATCTTTTTAAGTTCATCAAGGTTACATCTTCCCTTGCTCATAATAGTTGCTAAAATATCTACTTCAGCTATTTCAGCGTCAGAATGTTCAATCAAAAATGTAGGAAAGAAATTCTCTTGTTTTAATCGTTTCAATTTCTTTTCTAGATCTTCCATTTTAGCAGAGTAATCCGAATTAATTGCTTGCTCCTTGTTTTGATTATCAATTTTATTTTGATCTAATTGCGTTTTTTCGCTTTCTTTTGCCGTAATTTTCTCGTTTAAAGTATTCACTTTAGTTATTAAATTTTCTAACTCAAACTGTGGCTTCTTGGAGTCATTTAAAATACTTTCAAGGTCGTTATTTAATTCTTGAATTTTTGATGTAGATTCTTCTTTTTTAGTCCTTAGATTTTCTATTGTCGTATCCATTTCTTCTGATTTTGTACGCAAATCCGTAAGTTCTCCATTTAATTGTGAAATCTTGGATAATAACTCCGCGTTTTCCTTCTCTGAAGTTTTCATTAACTTCCAAATCGCATGTAGATTCTTGATTATCTCATCATTATGTTTTTGCCAAAGTTGATGATAATTATCAAGAACTCCTTCAAATTGCTCAATTCCAGATAAAATTTCGTTTGGTGACATTTTAAAGACCTACCTCCTCGTTTAATAATACCGTGCCAGCACCTTCATCAAACTCGATTGGTCCGCCTTCTTCAACTATTTTCCGTAGAATTTTTTTTGCATTTTCTTCAGCAATATCTAATCCTAAACTGAGATTTTTTACATCTAACGCCGTTCCTACTTGAAGTGCTTTTATTAATGTTAATTGGGTTGATTTTATGTAATTCTTCCTAACTAACGACTTTATAGCTTCAACTCTATTTCCAAATGAGTTAATATAGTTATCTTTTTTCTCGAATTCCCCTTTGAGGTTTGCTTCAAGGGTAGCTATGCTCTCCACATAATTTTTTTCTTCTTTTATTGCCTCATGAATAACATCTTCTAACTCGTTTAATCTTGCAGTTCGACTCTCTAATTCCTCTTTTTTAGCGGTAATGTTTTCTTGCGTGTCAGTTAACTCGTTTTGTGCTACTTGTATCTTATCTAGAAGCACTTGTCGTTCTTTAGTCAATTCTTCGTTGTTTTCCTCTAGTTTTGCTATGTCTCTTTCATTTTGAGAGATTTTATTTTTTAAAGAATTGATTTCATTATTATTTGACTCGATTGTGTTTAAGTTTGTGTTTCTTGTTTCTTCAAAAGCTGCAACAAGGTTTAGCAAATTATTTGGATGTTCAGCTATTTTAGGAAGTGTTTCTGAATTAATAGCTTGCATTTCTTCGATTATTGATACTATTTTTTTAAGAGAAGATTTAGTTTCGGTAATTTCGGACATGTTATCATTGCCTCTATAATACTATTTTTTATTTTTAAAAGTAAAAGTTAACTGTATAGTAAAAGAAGAGTCTTTTATATTTATTCAAAACATAATGAGAATTTTTAATTAATAGATACTGATTTAAAAATCTTATTTTGATAAAGAAATATATTGTCACTATTCAGCATTTATTAAGTTCTCTTAAATATAGCTTCATGAAATATCTCTCTGAACTGCAAAAATCAAATTTTTGCTGGTCTGTTAGATTTTGCCCATTTTGTAGAATTTTGTGCAATTTTCTGAGAGTTAACAAATGTTCACTCGTACCTTCACTGATATTAATATTAGCCTTGTTTAGTTCTTCAATTTTTCTTTCGATATTGCCAATATAGCTTTCTAAATTGACTAAACCCTGTATTTTATTAAATCGAATACTCATTTTTCTCGTTTATATTTATGTTATGTAATGAGGTACTCCACTTTTCGTGACATTTTGTATCTAAATGATATCAAGATCATTTATATACATCCATATGATATCGTAATCATTTGATATTATGAACCCTAGTATTATTGTGATATTATGTTGAGAATTAAAACTAGCAGAAGAAATATGAATTAATAACTATCTAACATTATTATTATTGTATTATAAATTAAACTAAAATTTCTTTAATTCGATGCTTAAAAAGGTCTTAATCGCAGCAGATTCCGCATTTAAAAGGCAAGCACTATCCGGAATTATATCTTCCTATCAAAATTTCGTTGTCGTAAACATTTCAAGAAATGGTGTTGAAGCAATGAAGATGATTGAGAAATATAATCCCGATATATTAATATTAGACCTTCCTATTATAATTTTTGAGGTATTAACCGGTTTTAAAAGGTTAATGAAATATAGTCCTATTCCAACAATCTTTATATTAGATGAAGATCTTAAATCTTCCAAAACAATTGAGACAAGAATTAATAATATTGGTTTTAAAGATTTTGATTACGTTGTGAAAGAGAAAGGTGTCATCAAAGAAATATATTCTAATCTTGAAGAAGCTCTTGTTTCAAAAATGCAAAACCTATTAACTTTAAAAACCGAAATTATTAGAAAAAAGAAAAATGATTTAAAAAAAAAAATTGGCACTCAAAATAAGGTAAAAAAGAAGCAAGAAAAAGTGGTTCTAGTTCAAACGCCCATTCCTATAAGCAAATTAGAAACGAACGTAATTGTAATGGGTGCGAGCGTTGGTGGACCTAAAACTCTAGTTGCGATTTTAAAAGATATCCCCCCTAATTTTCCAAGTCCTATCTTCGTAGTACAACACATGAATCATTTCTTCATGAGACAATTTGCTGTTACATTAAGGAATGCTTGCTCTCTTGATGTAAAAATCCCTGAGAACGGTGAGATCATTATTCCTGGAGCAATCTACCTTTCTCCCGGGGAAAAACACATGGAAATCACTGTAATCAATAATAAAGCTTGTATAAGGACTTTTGAAGGCGCTCCCGTGAATTATTGTAGACCCTCTGTCGATGTGCTATTCTTTTCTGCTGCACGGGTATATAAAGAGCATGTATTAGGAATTTTATTGACTGGAATGGGCAAGGATGGGGTTGCCGGACTTGAAGCTATTAAATCAGTTGGAGGAAAAACAATTGCAGAATCTCAAGAAACTAGTGTCTTATATGGAATGCCAAAAATAGCTGCAGAGACGCATGCCGCTATAGCTATCGTACCAAACTATGAAATCAAAGATTGGATGATAACATACGCTAAAAAACTATAAATTACTCAATTTAAAATAAAGGGTTCGTTTTTCCTTAAAAAAATATATGATATTTCAGTGATAATTAACTTTATTTTTATTAGTAAAAAAATCAATATATAGAATGAATTCTATAACTTCTATATAGAATAGTATATACAAAATTTTTTTAAATCAAAATTAATATTAGATGTAAATCGGATGAACTATTATGAGAATGCTTCATGTGAATAACAAGGGAGAATTTAACGAAATAAATAAGTTAGACTTTCTCGACAGTGATGTTTATATTGTAGACGATGAAAAAACAATATATATCTGGGTTGGAAACGATGTCACTCAAGAATTAAAAGATAAAACTGCAAGTATCGCCAGAACTTTAGATAAAGACAGGGGAGGTGCTGCTAAAATATTAATAATGAAACAAAAGCGCGAATACGGTTCTTTTTTAGCTATGATGGACGACTTAAGAAAAGGATTAATCCCAGGACACACAGTAGAACGAAGACCCGAATTAGATTTGACATTAGATGAATCAGAAAAAGAAATTAGCACTGAAGAACCAGAAGAACCAGAAGTAGTAAAATGGTTAAACCAAGTCAAACAATATAGGAAAACCACCCCGGAAGAAAAATATTTTGATGTGATAGCCGAAACCGTCGAGGATGAAATTGAACCATCTCCTAAATTACCCGAGATACAAGAGTTACCAGAAGGATTTGTCATGGAAGATCATATAAAAGTTGGAGCATATTTTCTCTCTAAAGAAGGTTACGACTATAACGAGCTCTGTTGGATTCTCGCGGAAAAAATTATGAAAGAATCTCTTAAAATGCCTTCAATTGAGGATATTCGGCAAAAGGCTGAGGAGGTATTTGCCTCTTCGTGTACCTACGACGAACTATGCTGGTTAAACGCGGAGATTGACATTTTGCGGCAATACTTCTTTGAAGAAAAACAACCTAGCTTTTTTGATTAATAAAAATATTGTTAAAAATTCTTTTTTACCCAATCTTCGAACTTTATTTCTCTGAGCTGTTCTGCCCATAAGGATCTGATGTTCGGCATATTTGGAAGGATATTTTCAGTTTTTAGAAGATGATATAATTTTTCTACAGCTTTTTCTATTAATAAAGCGTGGAGTGGAGATTTATCGTTAATCTCTCCTAAATTAGAATTAATATCGTCCTTTAATTCTTTTATTATTTTGATCCAATGCTCCGCAAATATATTAATATAACTCTCAATTTGACCCATTTTTTCCATTTTCAGGATTGGAAAGGTTAATTCATAGTTCTTGCCACTCTTTTTTATCAAATTATACCATTCTAAATTTTGTAAGTGATTTTCTAAAGTTTTTCTTGTCCATTGATACGATACTTTACACTCGTATTCTTCTTTAGATATAATCAGCGGTTTAGGCGAAAAATTAATGATTTCGTAGAGCTCCTCGTAATCTTTAGGACCACTCGATAAATGAATTAATATTTCCCTACGAACCTTGTTTTCCATTACCCATGGAATTTCACCTTCGTCCCATGGTTTTGATGTGGTAAAGTCGAACCAAGGTTGGATTTCGTCCACATTTATTTTTCCAATAAACCTGTAATTATGGTACTTGGTATTCTCTTTCAACTTCCTTCCTTCCTATGTGGTTTTATAACACTTCAAGCAAACTCTCAATATCCAACCAGTTCCTAATTGCTTGAATGATATTACCGTCTTCACCGATCACAAACTGTCCAGGGCATTGTTTTTCCCAACCTTCGTAGTCCCCGTGTTCAATACCCGCCTTTTTGGCTTCTTTTAGTTTTCCTGGCACGTTTTTAACTGCGCCCATAGACATCATTCCAAGGTCATATTGTTTATAGAGAGTAAATACTTTCTTGCTCTCCTGTGGACTAGGAATTACTGGAAATGTTATATTATATTTCTTTATAAACTCGTCTGCTTTTTCTTTACTTGATTGCGTGATGTATAATACTTTTGCCCCTTTTTCTTCAATCTCTGGTAATTTATCAATCAATTCTTTCAGATCTACTTGACAAATAGGGCAACCAAAATATCTACTAAAAACTAAAACGATTTTTTGCTTTCCTATTAATTCTGCTAAATCGATCGTTCCGACATTATACGAATCCGCTTTAAATAAAGGTGCTTTTTCTCCAACACTTATTTTTCCCATTTTTTTTCCACTTTTCTATTTTTTTTTTATCTATGTATATACTTCTTATTCTTTAAGTTTCTCGAAGCATTGCTTCTATTAATATTTGTATTGCCTCATCCTCACTTAATCCTTTAGCTTGAATTTCATCTAACCATTTTTGAGGAAACCTACCTAAAGAGGCTTCATGTGATACACTTGATGAAGGATCAATAGCTCTTATGAAGGGGCGTGCTCTGCATATAGAACCTTTTCCAAGGACGATCTCATTACATTCAACATGACCATTACAGTGTGGAGCATTCCCTTCTGTGATTCCATACATTAACACTTCTCCTCCATCTTTCGCAGCAGCTTTCATTTTAATTATGCTTCTTGCGTTTTCACCTTCTAGGAAAACGGAATCTCGAATTCTTATAGAATCATTTTTATTTTTTCCATAAGCTCGAATAGTTGATCTAATCACGCTATTTTTCATGGCGTAAATATCGATCATGATTTTAACTTTTCCCGGTGTACCTTTCGTTAAGTTAAAAATATTGTCAAAAACACTGTCCTCTCCAACATAAATGTATGCTACGGGTGCCACAGTGGCTCCACTTTTTTCACCATGATAATGTGTTTCGTTGTAGGTGAATTTACAATTCTTCCCAATATAAAAATGTCCAAACATTTTATGGATTAGTCCGTTTGCATTCGGAAAACTGCAATGTGCTTGAAGAGTAACTTCCGTGTTATCTTCTGCAATAATCCTAGGAAATATTTCTTGAATACCCGTCTCTTTATTAACACCAAAGCATAAATGGACTGGATCTTCGATTTTGGTTCCTTCTTTAATTATGATATCTGCTACAATACCATTTTCAATTTCACGACTTTTTAAAATTACGCCATCTACTTGTTCTAAACCTTTTACTTTATTAAAATCTAATAAAAGCTTAGCGCCACTTCCATGGCCCGGCATAAAATCTCGCATGTCGATGTTATAATCTTCTAGGCTTCTTAATAGTTCTTCAGGATATTTAGAATTAGTCAATCCATTCCTTCCTCCCTAAAAATTCTGTCTATATAATCACTGTCCAAAGCAGGACATTCTCCATTGTCATCAAAAAGGGTTCGCTTACAGAACTCCTTCAATCCTGCTCGAGCGCAATATCTCACCATTACTTTAGGGAATGTGTCGGTTAATAGATGTTCTCCCCTCCAAATCAAAGTTCCATGGTCAGCTACCATGCCAATATCTTCCCTATGCGTGATTAATAAAATAGTCATGTTTAGATCCTTGATTTTATTAAAAATATTCAAGAAGTCTTCAATTACTATCATGTCTAATCCTGAATCAGGCTCATCCAACATTATTAGCTTTGGACGCATTGCAATTGCTGCTGCTAATTCAATCCTTTTTCTCTCTCCCCCGCTCAAAGATTCATCTATATACCGATTCATATATTTTTCAGGTTCTAAGTTAACTATTTTAAGTGCCTCTAAGATTATTTTGTTGATATTTTTTTTGTCTTCTACTCCTAATGATATATATTTTGGAATGGAAAGCCCTTCAATTCTCGCCGGCTCTTGCCATGCTAGCGTAATTCCTAAATTTGCTCTTTCGGTAATATCTAAATTTGTAATATCGATTCCATCGAAAATTATTTTTCCTTGAGATGGTTTAAAATTCCCTAACCCCATTATTGTATAGGCCAGGGTTGATTTTCCAGAACCATTGGGTCCAATAATTGCGTGTATTGATCCTTCTTCAACTCCAAAAGATGTTTGGTTAAGAATAATCTGTTTTTTATCAAGAGTCGGTATTACAATGTCTTTTAATTCCAAGAGCAAATTAGAATCCACTTCTCCTTTTTGGTTATGTTCCAATCAATCTATTTTTTGTTATAAGGGTATCTTTTAAATTATTGTGTATATATCTAAAAATAAATACGAATAAATTTAATATTATATCATTCTAATATTTTATTTAAAACCACTTAAATAAAAAAATTCTAAAGTAAATAGGTGTAAAAATTGAAGAAAGAGTATATTTGTGATAAAGGTAAACGAAGCATGGTTGTCATAGACGACTTATCGGTAACTATTCAAGGTGAATCAACTATTCTCTTAGGATTTGCTGGTATTGGTTTGTTAGGACCAATTGTAGCCAATGCACTTGTAGAACAAATTCCCGATATTAAGGAAATTGGATTCATTACGAGTGAATTCTTACCTCCGATAGCCGTTTTTTATAATGGAATTCTAAAACATCCATTCAGATTGCTTTACTCTCCTCAACATAACATTGTCATAGGAATTTGCGAAGTTCCATTTCAAATATCTTCAGCATATACAGATCTTGCGAGAACTATTTGCAATTGGGCGCTATCAGAAGACGTTAAGGCTAAAGAAGTGGTTATATTTCAAGGAATGCCTCAACATGGGATCATTGACGATTATCCCGTTTATTACGCTGCAGAGTCACAAATGATTGAATACTTAGAAAAGTTTGGGGTTCAAAAAGTCGATAAAGGTATAATAATGGGTCCTGAAGCAACGATTTTAAACGAAGCATTGATGAATAGATTAGATGCTTATGCTCTTTTTACTCCAGTTTTAGAGATCCCAACGCCCGAAGGCGGTGCGGCAATAATAGAAGTATTGAATGAAATATATAATCTAAACATCGATACAAAAGCTTTAATTGAACAAGGTAAAGAGATTAAAGCAAAAATGTTGGAGTTAGCTCAAAAAACGCAACAATATCAAAAACAACAGCAGCTACCCCAACCAGGAGATGGTTATAGTCAATATTTTCAATAATTTGATCTAAAATTTTCCATATTTTTTTTATATTGTCATGATATAATTTCAAAAAAAGGGGTTTTAAATTAAAGAACAATTTGTACCAATTCAAATTGACCAAGAACAATGCATGAAATGCGAGCGGTGCTTGAAGGCTTGCCGGGCAAAAGCGATCTATTTTAAAAATAGCATACGCTTGGTTGATTATATAAAGTGTAAAGCTTGTCTCAATTGCGTGCAGGTGTGCCCTCGGAACGCCATTGAGGTAACTTCCGTTATGCCCAAACAAGTACTGACTGTAAAAATTGAACACGATTCATGTACGATGTGTGGGGAATGCACTGAACCTGGCGGAAAATTTTGTCCAAACGATTTATTTTATATTGGAAAGATTAATAAGGATGGGAACGAAGAAGATGGAGTAAAATTTAATTTTAAAGAAATAGACAAATGCCAAGGATGTTTGAGATGTGAAACCTCTTGTCAAGCTTCTGCAATAAAACCAATCAAGATTAGTGAATGATTATCAGTCTTTATTTCTTTTTTCCTCCTCCAAGAGCTAATCCAAGTAGCCATTCGGGAGTTCCAACTGAATTAGCATATTTTTCCCATAGATACAACAGGAATGCTAAAAATCCGATGAAATTTATCGTGATAAAAACCCAGTAAAATAAGGTCAGAGAGTTGCTATACAACGAGATGAATGCGTATTCGATTAAAAACAAGTTTAACGATGCTTTCCCATAATATTTTAACATATCAACAAAAACATTGTCATAGTTTTTTATGTCAAGAGCGTAGAAAATGCCTCCAATAAGCAATATATCACACCCCATGTGAAATAGTATGCTAGATGATGTACCATTAATGAAGAATTTTTGAAGTCCTGGAACCTGAGCAATATCTTGGTGATTCCAAATTTTTAATAACTCTAAATATTCATACATCTGATAATATATCCCAGTAGTATCGCTTTTAAGTTCTAAACCAACTACTACTCCAACAACAATGCAAATAACTCCAAAAATCATCAAGTTTTTAAACAATTTTCTATAAGCTTCTTCGGTTCTCTCCACTAATACCTTGTAAAATTGTTCTCCAATGATAGGGGCTAAGAAGCAAATAGAAATCCATGGAAGGAGAGTGTACTGTGCTACTGGAGAAGAAATTATGAAATTTAATACAAACCAGAATGGATGAGCTGCAGAATTCAACCAGATAAATTCCCTGACAGGTTCACTAATTACAAGAATGCCTATGCCAATTGCGATTCGAAGTTTTGCCTCAATTTTTTGGGCGTAATATGTAATAATTTGACCGAATCCAATAAACATTAGGATGCTCCAACCCCAAACATTTAAAGTGGTTAAATTCATAACTACTCCTAACGCAATTAGTGTTACCCCTCTCATGAAAATGCTCATTCGTATGGCTCTTTCAGAAGAAGTTTCTTGCTTTCGCCTAACTGTAAAAACCACGCTAATCGATGAAAGAATTATAAACATTGATGGTCCCATAAATTCTAATAAGATTTGAGTAGCCGCAGCAACGCATATAGAGCCTTCATCTAACCATGTGAGCCCAAAATGAAGGGCTATTATAAAAATCATCGCAACCCCTCTCGATACATCTAATGCTGCGATCCTTTTCTGCAATTTTGGTTCTACTTTTATGTTATCGTCTAAGAAAATATCATTTTCGGTATCTGACACGGGTATTTCACGATAATTTTAAATTATAAATATAACGCGATATCATTAATAAAATGAATATTTTAAAAAGGTTTTTTGTTATCGTTTCAGATTGTTTCATTGAGAATTCATTTTTTCTTCAATTATGTTTTTAATGTTAAAAAATTCAGAAATGACTTGAATTCCTTCCATCTTTTTTAACTTTTGAATATTTTCGAGTTCTACATCTCTTATCTTAAGAGTTAAAACGCTTCCATCCGGGCGAGTTGTTTTAATTGGTTCTTCATATTGATCGGAAGGTAAGAGGTATGCTGTCATCCCTCCCTTTATTGCTTGAGCAACACAATTTGTAATGAGATTATCAGCAATTCCATGGACTATTTTTGCTACAGAGTTGGCAGAGACGGGACATGCAATGAAAAGATCGTATTTACCAAGTTGGAGCGGTCCTGCTAGCCATGGATTATTCGGAGTTTTTTCGATTTTAACATTTTCAATAACTTCATTTAAATAAAGCCATTGCCTATACCATTTCACTACAACTGCTCCTTCTTTTGAGAGAATGACAATTATTTTTATCTCATATTTTTCTTGTAATTCTTTCATTAAATCGATTGATTCTTTAAGAAGATATCCGGAACCAGTTATTGCCCAAACAAGTTTAAACATTTTCATTACCTAATATTATTGGATTTAATAATTCATTCGGAACTCTATTCTTCTATTATTGAGAATATATTTAACTATGATTACATTAAAATTCTTTTCATTATTAAAATTCTTTCATGATAAATCATTAATACTTCAATCTTGTCGAATAAAAGACTTATATTCCATGATGTGCACATGGAAGAAACATGTGTCTAGTACGACATCTTATCTCTGGGAAAAAGTTAATTAAAATAATTGTAACTCCTATTAATAAAATATATCAAATACAAGATTAGTATATTTATTATATAGTATAGGGATAATAGTTATTAATTCGTTATAATTACGAATACTATTAAATCAGAATTTCTAGGTATTATTATAAGATGAATGAATCGAAATATGTATATTTGGACAATGCTGCAACGACTCCAATGGATCCTCGAGTTATTGTCGAAATAAATAAACATTTTAACAAAACATTTGGTAATGCCTCAAGCTTACATTCTCTTGGAAATCAGGCATCTCAATTATTGGAAAAATCTAGAGAAATCGTCTCAACACTAATTAATGCTGAAAAGGACGATATTTTCTTTACGTCTTCTGGAACAGAATCTGATAATATAGCAATTAAAGGGGTAGCGTTTAAGAATAAAGAAAGAGGAAACCATATCATCACTTCTGTTATTGAGCATCCCGCCGTTGAAAATCCGTGTAAAGAGTTAGAAAAAAAAGGGTTTGATGTGACATATTTACCAGTTGATTATTATGGTTTAATAAATCTAGATGACTTGAAAAAGGCTATCACTGATAAAACTATTCTCATTAGCATAATGTTTGCAAACAATGAAATAGGAACTATTGAACCAATAAAGGAAATCGGTGCGATTGCAAAAAAAAGCGATATAATATTTCACACGGATGCTGTACAAGCCTTCGGTAAGGTTCCGATAGATGTAAAGGAGATGAATATCGATTTACTCTCAGCTAGCTCTCACAAGATATATGGTCCAAAAGGAGTTGGTATGCTTTACCTCCGCAATCAAGGTAAGAGAAAAGGATGGGGAGAATATATCGAACCAATAATGCATGGAGGCGGCCATGAGAAAAAAATCAGACCAAGTACCGAAAATGTCCCCGGTATAGCAGGATTTGCTAAATCAGTTGAGATAGCTAGAGAAGAGATGGCAGATGAAATTGAAAGGCAAAGGAAGTTAAGGGACAAGATAATTAAAACCATTATTGGTAACATCGAAGAGACATATTTATACGGGCATCCAACAATTAGATTACCAAACAATATTAATATTGGATTTAAATACATTGAAGGCGAGTCTATCCTGTTGAGTTTAGACATGGAAGGAATTGCTGTCTCGACTGGCTCGGCATGTTCGTCAAAATCTTTAGAACCATCACATGTGCTGCGTGCAATCGGTATAAAAACAGAAGACGCTCATGGTTCCTTGAGAATTACTATAGGAAGATTCACAACTGACGAAGAAGTAGATTACTTCTTAGAGAAATTATTTCCCATCATTGAACGGCTAAGAAAAATATCCCCCTTAACAAAAAACTAAGAATTATTTCTCCGATATTCTGCGTATTCGCAAAGTTTAGCTAAACACCTTACTGGGCGGTCCCATAATTGAAAGAGAATTGCTCCCTTGTTTCTAATCTTTTTCGACCAAGAACTCGAATAATTTTGAGGATTGATGTAAAGTATGGGTATTGAGTGCTTCTTTATCAATTTGTTTGCTGGGGAGATTAAAATTTCTTCCAATGGTGGCTTTTTTTTATTCGATTTATCATTCTCCTTTCCAAATTCTGCATATTTTGCTATTCTTTCGTTCTTTAAATAGTTGAACAACACTTCTTGAAATCCAAAAACGCCATACATTATAATCGCATCGATTTCACCAGACTCCATGAGTGTTTTAGGAATAGAAACGTAATAGTTGTATAGATCCATGTCAAAGGTAGTATCGACGGGATTCTTCACGCTCGCTGTCATGGAAGTCATATCCCTTAGCTTATTTTGTAAAGATTCTGATAATTCAGGTACGATCAATCCGCTTTTTTCTGCGTGATTTGCAATCATTGCTCCAGGCCCTCCCGAATTAGTTATGATGCCTAAACGCTTACCCATAGGAAAAATCCCCCTTGATAAGACTACTGCTAAGTCCAAGAATTCTTCCACTAACTCAGTTTTAATAATTCCACACTTTTTAAATACAGCATCGTAAATTCTAGAATTGCCTGCAATTGAGCCCGTGTGGCTTTGAACTGCCCGATTTGCTGCTCCAGAACCTCCAACATATATTGTTATTATCGGTTTTTTAGGGGTTATTTCTTTCGCCAATTTAAAAAATTTTTTCCCTCTCTTAACTTCCTCTATATATAATCCTATTACTTCCGTGGTTTTATCTTCTTTAAAATACTCTAAACAATCGACAACATCAATGTCTCCTTCATTTCCTACTGAAATTGATTTACTTAGACCAACATCTATATTATCCGGATCAAACCAAATGTGAGAGGAGAGAGTTCCGCTGTGAGATGCGATTGAAAAGTTCCCCCGTTTTAATTTCTCCCATACTGATGTATTTAACGCAATTCTGTCGTTTTCGGGATAAATCCAATTATTGTAAAATCCTAAACAATTAGGACCTATAAATCGAATCCCGTATTTTTTCGCAATTTCTATTACTTCTTCGGTTAAAGTATTCTTATACTCACCGACTAATTCTCGAAATCCTCCAGAGCATAAAATTATACTTTTCACACCCTTTTCGCCGCATTCCTTAAAGATTCCTGGGACAATATTAGGAGGTAAAACAACTATTACTAAATCCGGTGTTTCTGGAACTTCATCTATCGATTTATATGCCTTATAACCCATTACAGAACTTTCCTTTAAATGAATGGGATAAATCTTTCCTTGGTAACCAGAGGCAATCATGTTCATTATTTGGATGGATGCTATTCCTTGCCCTCGATTATTTGCCCCGTAAAAAGCGATACTTTCTGGATTCAATATTTCGTGTAGAAAATGTCGATTCATGAATACATAAAATGAATTTTTTAACTTAATAATTATGAATTTTTTTATCAGAAATTCATACTAAAAATCCTTAAACACGAAATACTTACTATATGTAATGAGTAATGAGGAATATAAATTTTCAGATATAACCATACTGCTCGAAAAAAAAGAAGAATTGCCCCCTTCTTATAAGATTCGGTCGTATCTCCAGAAAATGAAAAAAATGGAAGAGCAAAATATTCCTCAAAAAGAAATAAACGATGTTTTGGAACATTTTTTTCAAGAAAATAATAAAATCCCTGAAAAAACAAAAAAATCCATTTCGAAAATTATCTATTACCCTAAAGATAGAATCATTATTGCCATCACAAAAACCGGTAAAGAAATCATTTGGAAACGTCAAGATTTAATTAATTCCTATGGATGGTTCTTTTTTGTTTCTGATTCGGATGAGCAAAACAAATCAACCTCTAAAAAGAGGGGAAAAAAGAAAAGGAAAAAGGAACCGATCAAAGAAGAGAAAACAATTAGCACAGAAGAATTCAAGTTTGAAGATCTCGTTATTCCTCTAAAGCAAAAGGAAAACATGCGCTCGTTATATAATACGAAGGAATACAATCACTACCTCAACATTATCAAAAATAAAAATGTCCCCCAGATGCCCATAAAAGAACTATTAACCGATTTCTTTAATGAGAAAAACCTCGTTCCAGTAAAAGAAAAACAAGCAATTGGGAAAATTATCTATTATCAATCAGAAAAAGTAATTGTAGTGAAATCTCTCATCGGAGATAAAATGTACGCAAATCTAAAAAAACTAGTCCTTAAATATGGGTGGTATTTCTACATAACTGGAGTACCAGTAGGTTCTAGTGAAATCTCAATGGCAATAGATAAAATAGAAAAGCGATACGGTGAAGAATACTTTAAGGATATTTCTTTGATGGAGGGTTCAGAAGATATAAAAGATATAAAAATCACTCTCTATCCCATAGCTCTCAGACCAAATCATAATTGTCATATTTTAGGATTAGGAAAACTAAATATCTTATTAGATTGTGGGATTTCAGAAGATGATTTTAAAAATTTTGAAGATTATTTTTCTTTAAAGAAAGATCTCAAGGAAAAGGAAGAGGAAAATGAATCAAAAGATTCTTTATCCAAAGGAGCTCCATTAATTCACAATATAGATGCAATATTCGTAAGTCATAGTCATTACGATCATGTTTCAGGATTAAAAGAACTCATAAAAACATATCCAGATGTTCCTATTTTATGTTCTCGAATAACCTTAGATTTATTCTTGCTTAGGGATTCAAAATTCTTGAAACAAGAGAATCACGAAGAGATAGAAGAGGAAGAATACAAAAAGATCGTAGAAAACGTTGTATATGTTGAAAATGGTACCAAAATCGAATTTAAAGATCCAAATTGTTATCTCTCTTTTTACCACGCAGGACACATGCCAGGCGCTTTAATGATCTTGGCAAAAGTGAAAAAATTTAGATTCTTATACACGGGAGATTATACATTTTGGGATATCACTCCATTCGCAGGTACGAGAAAATTTTTAGAGCAAATGTCTCGTCCAATAGATTTTTTATTAATAGATTCGACTTGTGCTTATGAAGAATTTGATAGCATATCTGATCAATTAAGCAATCTAATGCTCTTCTTAGAACAAAAAACGGAATATGAAGATAATTGTTTAATCGGAGCAGATCCATCAAGTCTAGCCATAACTTTCATGTTAACAATTTGGCGATATTTCAGGAAAAAGCAATTAAGGCGAAATTATAAGAAACGACCAAATATATACGTGGATATGATGGTAAGAAAGAATATTCAAGTCATTAACCATCGTTACGAATATATATATGGTCCAATTTCGAAACTGATTAAGGATAAAGCAAATCCTTTTAACTCTATAAAATTTCGATGGTTTGACTATAAAGATTTGGATTTTTTAAGATCTAAAAATAATATCATTATTTCACACCCTCCAGACCTTTCCTACGGAATAATTAGAAATATTGTCAATAGCGTTGGGAGAAATCCACATAATTTAGTATATCTCGCAGGAGCTATTCACGAAGAACCTGGTTCTGGTTTAATAGATCTAATTACAAATGGTCCTGATAAATCTGAAGGTTCTGAATTAGAACAGACTAAAGAAGAAAAAGATGCAGTTTTAGAAAAGAAGGTACAAGAAATTGCAATTCCTGAAAATATAGAAAAAGATTCAATGGAAAAAGTAGAGTTAAATGAGGATCTGGAAAAGGAAAATGATAAATTGCCACTAGAGGAAGAAAAAGAAGAAATTGAAGAATATTTTGAGAGTTTTGTTGAAAGTGGAAAAGGTGGCATCCCAATAATTAACTTTTCTGAGACATGGAAAACACCATTTCGAGCAATGTTATTGAACACCTTTGCTCCTAATCTAAAGATAAAGTTACACGCAGATAAAGTTCAATTATTTGAGATGATTAAAATTCTTGAACCTAAAGAGATTTGCTTTTTTCACCAAAGTCCAAAAAAATTAGTTGATGTATCGCAAGAAGTTAAGGCTTTAGGATTTCAAAAAATATCTATTTCTCAAAGAAATAAACTTGTAATTCTTAATCAAAAAGAAAAAGGATAAATGATTTGTAGATTCAAAATCTCTGATTTTTATCGTTCGTAAACATTAAGTTTTAATGTGTTAAACCTATTTTTAAATTGTACTACTACGAACTTAATGTAGGTGTGTTAGAAATTTATACTGAAAAGGTAATGGATCACTTTAGAAATCCTCGTAATTTGGGTGAGATAAAGGATGCTGATGCAATGGGTGAAGTTGGAAACGCCACATGTGGGGACATATCTTATATCTATATTAAAGTAGAAGATAATATAATCAAAGATATTTCTTTCCAGACTTTTGGATGCGCAGCTGCAATAGCTACTTCAAGCATGGTAACAGTAATGGCAAAGGGAAAAACTTTAGACGAAGCAATGCAGATTACTAGAAGTGACGTAGCAAATGCGCTAGATGGCCTCCCTCCCATAAAAATGCATTGTTCCAACCTCGCAGCTGATGGATTATCAGCGGCTATTAAGAATTATCTGGAAAAAAAAAGTAAGAGCTAAGTTAATAAGTCTGTATTTGATATATTATTATATTATTTGTTGTTATATCTGTTTTTATATCGAAATTTCTCGTGTTTCTTTACATTTTATAATCCAAACATATAAGATTGTTCATATTGTTAGTTTTAATTAGGAGACATGAAAGCTGAATACAAGGAAAATCAACTTCAAGAAAAAATTAAAATTAAACTAGGAGGCATGACATGCGCATCGTGTGCTCTTAAAATTGAAACCCGTCTAAAAAATCTAGATGGGGTAAATAGTTCAGTAGTCAATTTTGCAAACGAGGAGGCAACCGTTGAGTACAATCCTGTTGCCACGAATTATGAGAATTTTAATAAAGCAATAAAGGATTTAGGGTATAAAGCGTCCTTAGCGAAAATTGATTTAAAAATATTAGACACGATTTCTCAAGAAGAATTTAATCAGTTAGTAGTTAAATCAAAAGGTATTAAAGGTATCTACGAAGTTAGAGGAAATTACAATGCTTTAAAGCTTTTTATCGAATTTAACGAGTTGGAAATTGATGAAAACAAGGCATATTCGACCCTTAAAAAACTAGGTTATGCCCTTGAGAAATCTGCTAGTGTTTTAGATAAAGATATCGAAAAGCATAAAAAAGAAATGAAATATCGAGTAAGAATACTTATCACTTCATTAATATTCATGTTAATCATCACATCAATTAGCTGGTTTATAGCTGATTCGTTCATTAGAAACTTGATTTTATTTTTCTTAGCTTTAGGTAACTATTCATTTGCCGGATCTTTCTTTTTAGTAGGTGCGTATAAATCCTTAAGAAATAAATCTGCTAACATGGATGTATTAGTAACGTTAGGAACGACAACGGCCCTCATATATTCGATATTAACGACTTTCCTTATAGAAGGAAAAACTTTTTATGAAGCAATGAGCATGATTTTAACCTTCTTACTTATAGGAAAGTATTTCGAGCATAAAACTAAAGGTCAAACTTCAGAAGCAATTAAAAAACTCATTGGATTGCAACCAAAAACCGCCACATTATTAAAGGATAGTCAAGAAATCGAAATCCCAATAGAAGAGATTGAATTAGGCGATGTTTTAATAGTCAGACCTGGTGAGAAGATTCCTGTTGATGGATTAGTCATTAAAGGGAAAACAAAAATTGACGAATCCATGATTACAGGCGAAAGTAGATATGTAAACAAAGAAATTGATAACGAAGTTATTGGTGCAACCGTAAATCAGACAGGATTAATTCACATTAAAACCGAAAAAATTGGGAAAGATACTTTATTGTTCCAAATCATTGATTTTGTAAAACAAGCTCAAAGTAAGAAAGCAGCGAAGCAAAAGTTAGCAGATAAAGTCAGTAATTATTTTGTACCGATCGTTGTTTTAATCGCTACTGGAGCATTTTTATATTGGTATTTCATAGCAAGTATCGGTTTAGAATTATCATTATTAGTGTTTACATCTATAGTGGTCATTTCTTGTCCTTGTGCATTAGGTTTAGCAATTCCTACAGCTGTTATGGTTGGAACAGGAAAAGGGGCTGAAAACGGACTGCTTATAAAAGGAGGGGATTCTTTAGAAGCAATAAATAACATAAATACTATCGTATTTGATAAAACTGGCACATTAACAGTTGGAAAACCAAAAGTATCTATCATTCTTTCTGAAAAAGAACTAAAAGGAGAAGGATATGATACGAAGGACATATTATTTTTTGCTGGAAGTGCGGAGTTAGGATCTGAACATCCTCTTGCGCGAGCGATCATTGAAGAAGCCAATCAAAAAGAATTAAAACTTGAAGAACCTAGAGATTTTGAAGCTATTCCTGGGAAAGGAATCAGAACATCTATTAAGAAAAGTCTAGTTTTATTAGGAAATGAAAAATTAATGGAAGATAATGATATTTCAGTAGATATCTATAATAATAAATTCAACGAGTTTCAAGAGGAAGGTATAACAACAATTCTGATTAGTATTGATAATAAAATTCGGGGTATCATTGGTATTTCA
>Ga0180433_10002800_pt1 | contig 26383 bp, 25 predicted proteins | sample SS_ome_8_FD_132980 | JGI IMG/M metagenome (GOLD analysis project Ga0180433, IMG submission 132980) | Hypersaline lake sediment archaeal communities from the Salton Sea, California, USA - SS_1_D_1 metaG | ecosystem: Environmental > Aquatic > Non-marine Saline and Alkaline > Hypersaline >... | reverse complement strand
CTACTTTAGTTGCCTTGAGGATAGCATCAGCTTCCAACTCTATCGCCCTTAAAGCAGCAGCAGTGTCGGTAGTAAAAAAGGGATGACCAGTACCGGCAGCCAGGATGATAATCCTGTTTTTCTCTAAATGCCTTATTGCTCTCCTTCTAATATAGGGTTCGGCAATGGCTTTCATTTCAATAGCGGTTTGAACTCTTGTTTCAATATTAAGCTTTTCTAATGAATCTTGCAGGGCAAGTGCATTGATAACGGTGCCAAGCATGCCCATATAATCAGCAGATGCTTGATTGATTCCCTTCTTGCTTGCCTCTCTACCTCGAAAAATATTGCCCCCCCCGATAACAATAGCAATCTGTATTCCCATCTGTTTTATCTCAGCCAACTCTCCTGAAATAAACTTGACACGACCAACATCAATGCCGCCCTTCCCCTCTTCGGAAAAGGATTCTCCACCTAATTTTAATAATATCCGTTTATAAACAGGGTTATTTTTGTTCATTTTTTGTAATTCTTATTATTTGACATGTTATCTGATTTAAAGATTTGTTAACATTTCTATTTTTATCGTTCTACTCACCAAGTTGAAACCTGACAAATCGTTTAACTACAATGTTCTCTTTAAGTTTAGCTATTGCTTCCAACACAAGGTTGTTAACTGTATTTTCAGGATCACGGATGTATTCTTGTTCTAACAGGCATATTTCTTTATAAAATTTATTAAGTTTTCCTTCAACAATATTGTCAAGGACTTTTTGAGGTTTATTTAAATTTTCTGACTGACCATAATAGACTTCTTTTTCCTTTTTGATAACTTCTTCCGGTATTTCTTCACGGGTAATGTATTTTGGATTGGAGGCTGCTATCTGGAGGGTAATATTTTTTGCCAGTTCATTAAAATCGGAAGTTTTTGCTACAAAATCTGTTTCGCAATTAATTTCCAATAAGACACCAACCTTCCCGTTTAAATGTATATAAGAGGCAATTAATCCGTTTGAAGCTTTGCGGCCAAATTTAGAACTTGCTGACTTAATACCCTTTTTACGGAGATAATCCACTGCTTTTTCTAAATCTCCATTAGTATGGGTCAATGCTTTTTTGCAATCCATCATACCTGCACCGGTTTCATCTCTAAGTTCTTTCACTTGTTTAGCACTAATACTCATCTTCTATCTATCTCCTTTTGGTCAACTTAATTGTTTATAAACAATAGGTAGATTCACACTGCCAGTTTGACATTATCTTCTAAAGATTCTTTTTTACCCTGCAGAACAGCATCTGCAATAACCGAAGTCATTAACTTAATTGCTCTGATTGCGTCATCATTTCCAGGAATTACATAGTCAATTTCCTCAGGGTTACAATTAGTATCAACAACTGCTACAATGGGGATAGATAATTTTCTGGCTTCTGCTACTGCGATTTTTTCTCGCTTTGGATCTATTATGAATAAAGCATCTGGTAGTTTTTCCATATTTTTAATTCCCGTTAATAATTTTTCCAGTTTTTCCTTTTCTCTTCTTAAGATAATGACTTCTTTTTTAGGTAACAGTTTAAAATCTTCACCTTGCTCCATTTTTTCTAATTGGAAAAGACGCTTGACTCTTTGATTAATGGTATTAAAATTAGTCAATGTACCTCCTAGCCATCTATAATTAACATAGGGCATACCACATTTTTCAGCCTCCGAAATAATTGATTCCTGTGCTTGTTTTTTTGTTCCTACAAATATAATATTACCATTTTTGCTTGCAAGGTCATGAACAAAGTTATAAGCTTCATCGATCAGTTTTACAGTCTGCTGAAGATCAATAATATAAATATTATTTCTTTCTGTAAAAATATATGACCGCATTCTGGGATCCCAACGCCTTTTCTGATGTCCAAAGTGGACACCGGATTCTAATAATTGTTTCATCGATATAACGCTCAAATAACCACTCTCCTTTTTAAAAATGTTTTAAATATTTTATCATAATTATAATATATAGTATAAAGAATGATAAAATCAAGTAAGTATACCACAATTAGTTTTGTTAAGCAAGATGAACTATTTTTTGTTTATCTTGCTTAACGGAATATATTTTGAAAAATTTCTCCTGATTTTACAAAATATATTTGCTTAAGTCTTCTTTCTGAATGATATTCTCTAGACGATTCCTCACATAATTTTTAGTAATAATGACTTTCTTTTTTCCGATCCTGGGAGCATTAAATGATATGCGATCTAATAATCTCTCGAGGACAGTATAAAGTCTTCTAGCGCCAATATTTTCATTTTGTTCATTCACCATTGCGGCTATCCTGGCCAATTCTTTTATCGCATCTTCCTGAAATTCCAATTCAATTCCTTCTGTTTTTAAAAGTGCCTTGTATTGCTTTATTAGTGAATTATCCGGTTCAATTAAGATTTTCTCTAAATCATCCTCTTTTAAACTATTTAATTCTACGCGTAAAGGGAATCGACCCTGTAACTCGGGGATTAAATCCGAAGGTTTGGATGCGTTAAATGCTCCAGCGGCAATGAAAAGAATGTGGTCAGTCTTTACCACTCCATATTTAGTCATAACGGAAGAGCCTTCAATAATGGGCAGGATGTCCCTCTGTACACCGCTTCTGGATACATCAGGTCCATAAGATTTTTCTTGCATTGCAATTTTATCTATCTCATCAATAAACACAATTCCCAACTCCTCAGTTCTGTTAACAGCTTCTTTAGCTATTTTATTTGTTTCCAGCATTTTTTCAATTTCCTCATCCAACAGGATTTTTCTTGCTTCTGATATCTTTATTTTTTGTCGTTTTTTTCTTCCAGGTAACATTCTATCCATAATATCTTTGAAATTGATACCGATTCCTTCCATCCCCATATTAGAGAATAGTTCCATTGAAGACTGGTTTTGCTCTTCAATTTCAATATCAATTATCTTGTCTTCAAACTGACCATTTCTCAGTCTATCTCTCAACTTTTCTTTTGTCTTCATAAATCTTTCTTTTTGTGTGTTCTGATCAGTTGAATCATGATGCATAACTACTGTCTCTTCTTTACTTTCAATGATATTTGTTTTATTATTTCTATAACTCATATCTGCTTCATTTTTGAAATCTCCCTGATGAAGAGAAGGGAACAATACCTGTAATATTCTTTCTTCTACTCTCTCCTTTGCTTTCTCGCGAACCTCTTCAATTTTTTCTTTACGGATAAGCTGAACAGCAACCTGTACCAAGTCTCTTATCATAGAATCAACATCTTTACCAATATATCCTACTTCGGTAAATTTAGTAGCTTCCACTTTTACAAAAGGTGCTCTGACCAATTTAGCTAATCTCCGAGCAATTTCTGTCTTGCCAACCCCGGTTGGTCCAATCATCACAATATTTTTTGGAGTAACTTCATCAATTAGTTTTTTAGGTAGTTTTTTTCTTCTGATTCTGTTTCTTAAAGCAATCGCCACAGTTTCTTTTGCCATTTTCTGACCAACAATATATTTATCTAATTCTGCTACAATTTCAGATGGTATTAAACCCTTTAACATTATTTCCCTCCATTAACCTTTAAGGGATTCGACGGTAATACAATTATTGGTGTAGATGCAAATTGCGGAAGTAATTTTCAATGATTCAAAGGCAATATCGGCAGCAGATAATTGGGTAAATTGAAGTAAAGCTTGTGCTGATGATAAAGCATACGGTCCCCCCGATCCGATTGCTGCAATTGGTTTATCGGGTTCTATAATATCACCATTCCCTGATATGGTAAACATATCCTGTAAATCAGCAACAATAAGCAAGGCTTCTAATTTTCTCAAGACCTTATCAGTTCTCCAGTCTTTGGCAAGTTCGATAGATGCCCGTTTAAGATTTCCCTGAAATTCATCTAATTTGTTTTCAAATCTTTCATATAGGGTAAGAGCATCCGCAACCCCTCCGGCAAATCCCGTTAAAACTTTATTATGATAGAGTTTCCTTATTTTTTTTGCTTTATTTTTAGCAACGGTATTTCCCATTGTAATCTGACCATCACCAGCGATGGCTATTTCATTATCTCGTCTAACAGCAAGAATTGTTGTTCCTTTAAACATAGTTCAACCATCTCCTCCTATTGTAATATTTCATTCTTTTTATAATCGTTCATCGTATTCAAACATAATGGGCATTAAAGATATTTTTTAGTCAGTCTATTATGAAAAGTATTGTTTATTTTCTTGGAATACATTTTTTGTAAGTTCTTACTAATCTATCTTTTGTCACATGAGTATATATCTGTGTTGTAGACAAGCTTTCATGACCTAGTAATTCCTGCACCGAACGTAAATCAGCCCCACCATTTAACAGGTGAGTAGCAAAAGTATGTCTGAAGACATGTGGACTGATTTTTTTATTTAGACACGCCAAATGCATATATTTGTTAATCATTCTTCGAATACTTCTGGAAGAAAGTCTTGTCCCTAGACAATTAATAAATAAAGCCTTGCATAAAATTAATTGACGATAGTTTACCCTTGGTACCTGTCCCCTAATATTCCAATAGTTGTTCAGAGCGGTTTTTACCGGGTTGCTTAATGGTAATATCCTTTCTTTGGAACCTTTCCCTAAAACCTTTATTATATCATCATCCAAATTCATATCATTTATATCTAAATTTGATAGTTCTGTTACTCTCATCCCTGTTCCATATAACAACTCTATAATAGCCTGGTCTCTTGTTCTAATTGGTTTATCAATTTTTGAGGAATCAATCAATTTAATAACTTCCTCAAAAAATAAAAAATCCGGTAACTTTTTATTAATTTTTGGGATTTGAATATATTCGGCTGGATTTCTATTGATGAGTCCCTGCTTGATTAAATATTTAAAAAAACCTCGAAAGGATGATATTTTTCTTGCAATTGTTCTCTCAGCATATTTCTCTTGTTTCATATAAACAACATATTTCCTTAGAAGGTGATAGTCGATATGAGCAAAATCGTATAATTTCTCACCTTTCTTTGTATATAGCAATAAATCATATATGTCTTTGATATAAGCATTAATGGTGTGAGGTGAAAAATTCTTCTTTTCTATTAGATAACTCTCGTAATATTTTAAATATTGTTCAGGAATGATTATTTTATTCATCTTTCATTAACTTTTTACGGTAATCACATCCCTTTGCACTGCATTGATGAAAAGTTCCTCTTTTTTTACTACTTATTTTTACTAAAATTGAGCTACACTTAGGGCATTTTTCGTTAACAGGCATATGAATAGAATAAAATTTACAATCAGGATAACGGCTACATCCATAGAATACTCTACCTTTTTTACTTTTGCATCTAATAATTTCACCATCACAATCTTCTTTTGGGCATGGTACGCCTATTTTAATCATATAGGGTTTAGTTGGGTGTTTTATTGTAAACTTGGAACAAGCAAGATATTTGCCATAAGGACCATCCTTGATTTCCATCCGGTTTCCACATATAGAACATTTTTCTTCTGTTAATTCCTTGCTTTGTTGTACTAATATTTTGGGCGGATTCAGATTTAACCGGTTGATATCCCGTAACAGTAATTGATAAAAAGCATCTAATATTTTTTGCCAGCGATTTTCTCCTGATTCAATTTCATCAAGTTTGCTTTCCATTGTTGCAGTAAATTTCACATTGATAATATCTGAAAAATAATCCATTAAAAATTGATCTACAATAAATCCTAATTTAGTTGGAATAAATTTTTTATTTTCAATCTCTACATAATTTCTGCTTTGTATTTTATCAATAATAACTGAGTAGGTGCTCGGCCTTCCGATTCCCTCTTTTTCTAAGACTTTTACTAAACTTGCTTCATTATATCTTGCTGGTGGCTTTGTAAATGATTGTTTGGGATCAATTTTGAGCAGTAGCAGCTCTTCTCCTTCTTCTAATTTCGGCATGATATTTTTTTCAATATCACTGTCACCGAAAATGATCAGATGTCCGGGAAATAGGATTTTAGCACCACCTAACTCAAAAATATAATCCTTGGCCTGAACTTTTATATTACTTCTTTCCAACAGTGCAGACTTCATCTGGCTGGCAATAAAATACTTCCAAATCAGCTGATACAGTTTATACTGATCTGATGATAGATCAGCTTTGATGAGATCAGGGTTATAATCAATTACAGTTGGCCTGATTGCTTCATGTGCATCCTGAACTTTTGCACTTCCCTTTATCGTTAAATGACTACTTCCTTTACCAGCAGAAACATAATCTTTACCATAGTTAGCTTGAATATATTTTTTGGCATTTGTTTTTGCTTCAACGGATATACGAGTAGAATCAGTTCTCATATAAGAAATTAATCCTAAGGTACCACGATTGGCTATAGAAATGCCTTCATATAATTGCTGAGCAACTCGCATTGTGCGTTTTACTGAAAAATTTAATTTATTATAAGCTATCTGTTGCAATGTGCTTGTTTTCAACGGCAATGGTGCATGTTTATATTCCTTTTTATTACGAATCTCTGAAACGATAAATTGATATTCTTTGATTTCATTACAAAAAGTTTCAGCTTGTTCCTGGTTTATGATGCGAATCTTTTTACCATTTTTTGATACTAGTGATGCCTCAAAGCAATTTTCCTTTTTGTCGTTTTTCTTTAATAAAAAGGCATTAATTTTCCAGTATTCTTCAGGCTGGAATGCTTGAATTTCCTTTTCTCGTTTTACAATCAAATGCACTGCAACTGATTGAACTCTTCCGGCACTTTTCCCACGGGCATATTTATAACACAAGGGACTTACTTTATAGCCAACCAAACGATCAAGTAATCTTCGTGCAATTTGCGAATCAACAACATTCATATTAAGTTTTCTGGGGTGATTGACCGCTTGATGAACAACCTTTTTTGTAATTTCATTAAAAACAACCCGACACTCTTGCTGTTCCAGGTTCAGCTCTTTAGCAATATGCCATGAAATAGCTTCTCCCTCTCTATCGGGATCAGTTGCCAGAAGTACTTTTTCTTTTCCATCAGCAGTATGTTTCAGTTTTTTAATCATCTGGCGTTTAGCGGGAATAATAATCCAAGTAGGCTCAAAGTGGTTGTCAGTATCGATTCCTAACCTGGATTTAGGAAGATCCTTAATATGACCTTTGCTTGAGGCAATTTGAAAACCTTCTCCGAGCATCTCTTTAAGCACTCTTTCCTTAGTTGGAGATTCTACAATAATGAGATATTCTTTCATGTATAATGTATTTCCCTTTAAATTAAAAATATTTTAAAGCAAATTTTATTTTTTATCATTCTCAATAATAATCTTATTTTCTTTTTGATGCAATAACCTAACAATATTACTACGATGTCTTAAGATTGCAAATAAAAAGATAAATACAATAAAAATTTTAAATTCCATAGGTGTTTTAAATAAAAATGATAAAATAAACATGGAAAAGACTGAAACAATAGAACCCAATGCGGCAAATTTTGTAGTTAATACAATAGCTCCCCATATCACTGCTGCAACAATTGCAATATATGGATAGAAAGCCAATAAAACACCGTATGTTGTTGCAATACCTTTGCCACCTTTAAACCTTAAAAAAACAGACCAGTTATGGCCAACGATGGCGACCAATCCAACGAATAGATAAAATTCTATCCGTTCTATTACTAACCATCTAGCCAGTACAATGGGGAAAAAACCCTTTAAGCAATCTCCTGCTAATACCAACAAGGCATACTTAGTTCCCATAACCCGGAAGGTATTTGCAACACCAATATTGCCGCTGCCATACTCCCTGATATCTATTCCTTTTAAGTATTTTCCTACAAGGTAACCAAAGGGTATGGAACCTATTAGATAGCTCAATAAAATCAAAAGTATATATGTCATTTTATAATCATCCTATGGCTCTGTTTTTTTTCTCTTCTGATAATGAAATACAATTGGGATGCCTTTAAATTCAAACTGTTTCATAAATTGATTTTCAAGATATCTTTGATAAGAATTATATAAGAGATCGGGTTCATTTACAAATACCTTAAACGCAGGCGGATTTACTCCTACTTGCGTGATATAGAAAAAATGAAGTCTTCTCCCGTTTACGAGTTTAGGTAGTTTATGATTTACAATTTTCTGCAAGAAATTATTCAATTTTGGAGTGGCAATTCTTTTATTGTATTCACTATGAATTGCTAAAATTGTTTTTATAATTTCAGAAACGTTTTTTTTTGGACCCACTGCTATTGTTGTCAATATCTGGACATTTTTTAGAAATCTCAATTCATATTTACTCATTTTTAATAAGATATTTTTATCGATTTCCTTTTGCTGGAGTACTAAATCATATTTATTCAATAAAACAATACAGGCTTTTTTCTCTTCCGTAATCCTTTCCGCAAGCCGTTTATCCTGCATACTGATAGTATGACTTGCATCTAAAACGAGCAGCACAATGTCTGCCTTTTTGATAGTTTCCAGTGCTCGTGTATTACCAAAATATTCAACCTTATCTTTGACACTTGTTTTTCTTCGAAGACCGGAAGTATCAATAAACTTCAGTCTGTATTCGCTAACATCCATTGAGACTTCAATAGCATCACGAGTTGTTCCCGGAGAATCATCAACAATAATTCTTTCATCATCCAACAAAGCATTTAAAATACTGGATTTACCCACATTCGGTTTTCCTATAATGGCAATCTTTATAACATAATTGCCTTCTTTACTGTTACTGTCACTGGTATTATCTGAAGCCAATGCCGCAATGCTGTCCAATAATTCCCCGATATTTTTCCCCTGTTCTGCTGATATAATGCAGGGAACACCCATGCCCAGTTTGAAAAAATCACTCGAAAAATAATTTTTATCTTTAATATCATTTTTGTTCACAACTAAAATTGTCTTTTTATTTTTTTTTCGGATAAATCTGGCAATGTCAATATCTTCTTGTTGAATACCAGTCATGAAATCAATAAGGAAAAGGATGATATCAGATTCAAAAATTGCCTTTTTTGACTGTTCAAGGATCTTATACTGAATAGATTCCTGCTCACTGGTATAATCAACACCGCCTGTATCAATTAAAGTGAATTCTTTACCCTGCCAGGAAAAGTCAGCATAGTTTCGATCCCTGGTAATACCTGGCTCACGTAAAACAATTGCTTTCCTAAATCCAATCAAGCGATTAAATAAAGTGGATTTTCCGGTATTTGTTTTTCCGATGATTGCAATCTTTGTTTTCATATTCTTATTCAACTTTCGTAAATGATGAATCATTATCTTTAAAGGCCTTCACTAATAAGTCATTTTAAAATTGCCTGTTATTGATATACAATTTCTTATTACAGCAATTTTTCTTGAATTTTTTTTATCATTTTTTCAGGATATTGTGCCTTGAATATTTCAGATCCAACGACTAGTATATTGGCACCTGCCTGATTTACGCTCAGTATATTTTCAAGATTTATCCCACCATCAACCTGAATATCTATATCTTTTTTACTTTGAATAACCATTTCTCTGGCAAGAGTGATCTTGGACATCATTGATGGTATAAATTTCTGACCTCCAAAACCGGGGTTAACTGTCATGATCAATATTGTATTCAATTTGCCAATAACATATTTTAATAATTCCAATGGTGTAGAAGGATTCAGTGCTACCCCCACTTTTAAACCTGAATCGAGAATAAGCTGTAATGTACTGTCTAAATGTTTGCATGCTTCGACATGGACGGTAAGGCTATCCTTCTCTTCCATAGCCTGGGAGAAAACCCTAATATATCTTTCTGGTTGATCAATCATTAAATGAACACTTAGAGGAAGAGTAGTGTTTTTCCTAATTGTACCAACAAATTTTGGGCCAAAAGTGATATTGGGAACAAAATTTCCGTCCATAACATCCAGGTGAATCAAATCGACTTCACTTTTTTCCAACATTAAAAGTACTTCTCTCAAGCAGGAAAAATCTGCATTCAATATTGATGGGGCTAATTTATTTAAAATCATCATCAGGTCCTTTCGAATTAAAATAAAAGATAATTCAGATATTTTTTTCTATATCAGATCTTCTCTGTCCAGGCTTCGATATTGAATTGCCTCAGCAACATGAGAGGTTCCTATTTCTTCTGTTAAGCTGAGGTCAGCAATTGTCCTGGATAGTTTTAAGATTTTATCATAAGCCCTGGCACTTAATTTTAACTTCTCCATAGCATGGTTTAATAATTTCCATCCCTCCTCAGATAATTTACAATATCTTTCAATATCTTTGCGATTCATCTGAGAATTACTGAATATTGGTTTATCTCTAAAACGTGTCTGTTGCATCTTTCTTGCTTTTTCAATCCTGTTTCTGATTTCAACGGAAGTATCTTCATGACCATTTCTATTGGCCAATTCTTTATAATCCAACCTTGGTACTTCAATTTGTATATCAATCCTGTCCAGCAAAGGACCAGAAATTCTTGATCTATATTTCCTGATTTGGTGAGAAGTACAAGTGCATTGTTTTACTGGATCACTAAAATAGCCGCAAGGACAGGGATTGGCAGCTGCAACTAACATAAAATGGGAGAGATAAGTAACCGATCTTAGTGTTCTGGAAATCGTTACTTTGCCACCTTCTAAAGGTTGCCGTAAAGATTCTAAAGCAGATCGGTTAAATTCAGGTAATTCATCCAAGAATAATACACCATTATGAGCCATACTAATCTCGCCTGGTTTCGGTATACGTCCACCCCCGATTAAGCCTATATTGCTGATGGTATGATGCGGAGAACGAAAAGGTCTTCTGGTTATAATCGGGCAATCCCGATTGGCTAAATTAGAAACACTATACAGACGTGTGATTTCTATGGATTCATCTAGAGTCAAAGAAGGTAAGATTGTTGGTAATCGCTGTGCTAACATTGTTTTACCAGATCCGGGAGGTCCTATCATAATAACATTGTGGCTCCCGGCAGCAGCTACCTCTAGGGCTCTTTTGGCATGATTTTGACCTTTTACATCAGCAAAATCTACTTGATAGGTATCACTATGCCTCATTATTTCTTTTTTATCAATATTCATTGGTAAGATATCAATTTCTTGATCTAAAAATTGAACTACTTCCCGCAAATTAGAAATGGAATAAATATTGATTCCATCTACAATTCCTGCTTCAATGGCATTCTCTTCCGGTACAATTATATCTTTAATACCTCTTTTTCTGGCCATCAATGCTATGGATAACACACCATTAACCGGTCTTATCTGGCCATTAAGAGAAAGTTCGCCAATAATAATAAACTGCTTATGGGAAATAGCTTTCATTTGTTCATTGGCTATCAGTATTCCTATGGCAATTGGTAAATCCAGTGCTGGTCCTTCTTTTTTAACATTTGCTGGCGCCAAATTAACAGTAATTCTTTGCATGGGAAATTGGTATTCAGCATTTCTTATAGCAGACCTTACTCTCTCTTTTGATTCCTGTACAGCTGTATCAGGTAGCCCAACTATATTAAAAGATGGAAGTCCATTGGAAACATCAACTTCTACTTCAACGATAAATGCATCTACACCAAAAAGAGCAGTACTACGAAGTTTTGCAATCAAAAGTACACCTACGATCACTATTTTAATTATTGAATAAAGGCATTGGTAATATGCCTTATTTCTTTTAATATATATTGATCAAACTGAACAGAAATAACATCAAAACGAAATATTCTGTTCTTGACCTGTTTTTGTTTAATGTAAAACTGAGCAACTCTAATAATTTTTTTTCTTTTGTGAGGCGTTATCGCCTCTTCGGGAAGACCATATTTTTTTGATTTTCTGGATTTTACTTCGACAAAACAAATGCAATTATTCTTTTCAGCAATAATATCAATTTCACCAAAAGGAACTTTAAAATTCTGTTCTAAAATCTGATAACCTTTTCTGATTAAGCATTGGATAGCTAGATCTTCACCAATTTGTCCTAAATTATTCATACAGTAATATGTGCTTATACCTATAGATCTTCCATAATTATATATTAGAATTTAATTTTTTTGTTATTATCGTCTTGGGTAATAGTTCATATTCTCCTTTTTGTCTTGATTATAATTCTATATTTCTGTAAGAGATAAAGTCTTTAGGGAATATGTAAATGCCTGATTTATTTCAATATTCATATAATCTTTCTTGCTTAATAAAATCTTGATTTTTATCGGAATCATTTGCTACGCTTTTAAATGTTTTTCGGTGTAAGGGACAAATTCCATATTTTTTAATTGCCATTATATGTTGATTGGTTCCATAACCGACATTTTGCCTAAATTGATAAAAAGGATACTTTTTGTGAAAATCGTACATCAGGTGATCGCGATACACTTTCGCAATAACCGATGCGGCAGCAATGGAAACACTTTTATCCTCACCCTTGACAAGATTATCTTGAGGTATGTGTAAGTAAGGAATCTTAAAGGCATCCACTAAAATATAATCAGGGTAATGTTTTAAATTCATAATTGCTCTTTTCATTGCCAGAAAGGTAGCTTGTGCTATGTTGATTTTATCGATAATCTCAGATCCGACGACACCAATGCCAATACCAAACGCTTTGGTCCTGATAATTTCAAATAGATTTTCTCTTTTTACCTTATTAAGTTTTTTTGAATCCCTGAGATGAGAAAGAAAAAAAGAATCAATATTCTCTATAATTACCGCAGCTGCTACAACAGGCCCTGCTAAAGCCCCCCGCCCTACTTCATCTATTCCGGCAATATAATGAAAACCAGCAGAGAAATATTTCTTTTCAAAATATTTTAGCTTTTCGACTCTTTCTCTTTCCTGATAAAAAAATGTAATATTTTTTCTTAAGCGAAAAACCTCTCTGGTAAAATGTTTTTTAGTCAATTTATCTTACCTGATATAGATTCAGGTCATTAAACCTTTTTGGCCAACCCTATTTCTTAGATAATATAATTTGGCTTTTCTGGTAGATCCTCTTTTAATGAGTTTGATTTTTTCAATATTTGGAGAATTAAGCGGAAATATTTTTTCCACTCCAATACCCTTGGTAACTTTTCTAACAGTAATCGTTTCCCTGCTTCCCCCATGTTTCCGGGCAATCAAGATACCTCTAAAAATTTGTATTCTTTTTCGGTCTCCCTCAATAATTTTCTGATAAACTTCTATCAAATCACCTGGATTTGCTTCAAAAGTTTCTTTTTTTAACTGTCCATCCTCAATCTCTTTTAAATAATCCATTATTTTCTCCCTCTCTTTTCCTGATCATCTGTTTTTAACTCATCAATAATTTTCATTTCTTCTTTACTGAAATTTCTGTTAATAAACAAATCCGGCCTTCGAATCATTGTTCTTAAAATGGATTGCTTCTTTCTCCATTTTTCAATTTTTTTATGGTCACCGGATAATAAAACGCCGGGCACTTCATATCCCCTGTATTTTTCAGGTCTGGTAAAATGGGGATAGTCAAGTAAGCCATAATAAAATGAATCATTCATCATTGATTCTTCTTTTCCTAATGCACCAGGCAGCATGCGAATAATAACATCAACCATAACCATAACAGGAATCTCGCCACCGCTCATAACATAGTCACCAATTGATATTTCTTCTGCATTTAGCAAATGGCAAACACGTTCATCAATTCCTTCATATCTTCCGCAGATAAAGATAATCTTTTCTTGCATTGACAAACTTTTTGCCATATCTTGGTTAAAAATACTACCCTGTGCAGATGTAATGATAATTTTGTTATCGATTCTTTTATCCTTCTGAATGTTTTTTACAGCTTCAATGATTGGCTCAGGTTTTAATACCATTCCAGGACCGCCGCCATAGCAATAATCATCGACACTTCTATGTTTATCTTTAGTAAAATTTCTTATATCTATAATATTAATATTGACTAATTTTTTTTCCTGTGCTCTCTTAATAATGCTTTCCGAAAATGGCGAAACAAACATCTCCGGAAAAATTGTCAATATGTTTATTTCCATATCATACCTTAATTGTCCCTATCCAGATAGAAAAAAGAATTTTTGTTATTCAACAATCTCAATCACTGTTCTTTTGTTGTCTTTGATTGTAGCTGCTTTCACTATTGTTCGTATTGCCTTGATTACTCTTCCCTGTTTACCAATAATTTTGCCTATATCAGAGGGATGCACACTTATCTCCAGAACGGTTACCCTTTCTCCATTAACTCTATTAATCCGGACCTTATCTGGATAATCAACGATTGACTTTAGTAAAAATTCAATAATATCATTCAATTCTTTTTCTCCAAAATATGATTCAGGGTCAAAGCAATTATTCACTATCTCTTAATATTCCATTTTTCTTAAATAAAGATTCAACTGTCCTGGTCATTTTTGCACCCTGCTTGATCCATTTTATACTTTCTTCTTTATCTACTTTAAAAGTATAAGGTTCATTTGTAGGCTGGTAATAACCTAACATTTTAATAAACCTGCCATCCCTCTGTTTACGTGAATCAATAACGACAATCTTGTAAGAAGGGTTCTTCTTAGCACCTTCTCTTCTTAATTTTATTTTTGCTGACATATTATTCCTCCATCTATATTGTCACATGATATACTATTAAGAACATTTATAATTATACAAATCTTTCTATCTAATAAACAAAGCTAATGATTGTTTGTTTGGACCCTGTTTTAAAAATTTTTTCATCTTTATAAATTGTTTTAATAAACGATTTACGTCACTGACATTTGTTCCACTGCCCCTGGCAATTCTTCTTCTTCTGCTACCATTAATGATATCGGGTTCCGACTTTTCCTCTTTGGTCATTGAACAAATGATTGCTTCAACCTTACCCAGCTCCTTTTCTCCACCTTCAAAACTCTGATTGATTCCTTTGGGAAAACCGAAGCCTTGCATTGGCATCAAATCAAATATCTTTTCTAGTGAACCCATGTTCTTTATCTTTTTTAGTTGCTCATAAAAATCATTTAAATCAAAATGTTCTCTAAATTCCTTTTTGCCAATATTTTTTAATTCATTACGTTCATAATTGGCTTCAATTTTTTCAATTAAAGTTAGGGTATCACCCATTCCAAGAATTCTAGAGGACATTCTCTCAGGATAAAAAGGCTCTAAATCCTGTACCTTTTCACCAACACCTACAAATTTAATAGGAAGATTAGTTATGCTCTTAATTGATAAGGTAACACCTCCACGTGCATCTCCATCCAATTTTGTCAAGATGTAACCATCAATTCCAATCTCCTGATTGAAAGTATCTGCAACCCGTAAGGCATCTTGTCCCATTAAGGCATCTAAAACCAACAGGGTTTCATGAACAATGAATAGTTCTTTGATTTCTTTTATCTCTTGAAGGAGGCTTGTATCAATATGCAATCTTCCGGCAGTATCAATAATAATTACATCATTTTTATTCTCTTTAGCGAACTGTTCAGCTGCCTTAATGGTTTGAATTGCATTTTCATTACTTCCTCTTGAGAAAACATCAACTCCAGCTTTTTTACCCATAATTTGTAATTGTTCTATAGCAGCTGGCCTTATTTTATCTCCAGCAACCAGTATTGGAGCATGCCCTTGATTCTTTATCTGTAATGCTAATTTAGCTGCTGTGGTTGTTTTTCCAGAGCCCTGCAGGCCAACCAAGAGAATAACCGTTGGAATATGCTTATCAGTTTCGATTTTACTTTGGGTCTTCCCCAGTATTTCAGTAAGAACTCCGTGGGTTATTTTAACCATCTGTTGTCCCGGTGTTAATGCTTTGGACAATTCTTCCTGGCTGGCGCATTCTTCTAATTTTGTCACAAAATCTTTAACTACCTTATAATGGACATCTGCTTCTAAAAGCGCAAGCTTTACTTCTCTCAAAGATTGCTTAATATCTTTTTCGGTAATCTTGCCCTTATCCCTAATCTTATTTAAAATATTTTGTAATTTTTCTGATAATTTTCCCAACATCATTTTTTACCTGAGCTTTTAGAATTGAAATAATTTATAGATAAAAAAATAAAAATGAATAAATTCTTTATCAGTATATAGAAAATGTTAATAGGTGTCAATCAAGCAGAGCTTCAATAAACTTTTCTGGTTTATATTCACATAAATCGGTAATTTTTTCTCCGAAAGTGATATATTCCACCGGAATAAAGAGTTCTTTTTGTATGGTAAGAACAATTCCTCCTTTGGCTGTGCCGTCCAATTTAGTCAATGACAGACTAGAGATATCTATAGATTCTTTAAAGTAATGTGCCTGATTAAGGCCGTTCTGACCGGTAGTAGCATCAATAACTAATGCTATTCTTAATAATGCTTCAGGTGCGGTTTTAATAATCACTCTTTTAATTTTTTCCAATTCTTTCATTAAATTGTGATAAGTGTGTAGCCTGCCGGCTGTATCAATGAGTAAAACTCCTTTTTTTTTCGCCCTGGCTGACTGTATTCCGTCAAAAACAACCGAGGCGGGGTCTGCCCCCTCCGAAGTTTTTAATGTTTCAACACCGGCCTGATTTGCTAATAATATTAACTGACTAATGGCGCCAGCCCGATAAGTATCAGCAGGAATTAATAAAACCTTTTCCCCTTTATTCTTAAGATAATAACCTAATTTTCCGGCAAAGGATGTTTTGCCAGTCCCGTTCACCCCGACAATCATAATAACATTTAATGTTTTAGAATCATTTTTAAGCACCGAACCCCGGTCAGGAATCATGTCAATCAATATATCTTTTAATTGTTTTTTAAAATGATTAAAGTCATTCACTCGATACTGATGTAAATTCATTTCCTGAAACTTGACTAAAATTTCTCTAGTTGTTTGGGGTCCGATATCTGACAAGATCAGTAATTCTTCAATTTTTTCTAAAAAAACATTTTTATCCCTCACTGTACCGGTAAATAGCAGGTCATATTTATCCAACAGGCTATTTCTTGACTTGCTTAATCCTTTTTTTAAAGTAGACAACAAATTATTAATTTTTCCACTCCACGGAATCTAATATTTTTACAGACATTAACTTTGAAATGCCGGAGCCCTCCATTGTAATTCCATAAAGAGCATCTGCTGATTCCATTACACCTCTTTGATGAGTAATAATGATAATTTGGGCATCCTTTAAATCTTCATTTTTTAGAAATGATGCCAGGCGTAAGGCGTTTACTTCATCCAATGCTGAATCGATTTCATCAAAAAAACAAAATGGACTGGGGTTGGATTTCCACAGTGCAAACAAAAGGGCAATAGCCGTTAATGCCTTTTCCCCGGTAGACAATAAAGAAATATTTTGTAATTTTTTTCCGGGAGGTTGCACCATGACCTCAATGCCGGTTTCCAGTAATTTTTTATCATTGGTTAGTTCTAATGATACTTGGCCGCCAAGGAACAGTTTTTGAAATATGTCCTTAAAATAATTTTCAACTTTTAAAAAGGTTTGATAAAAATGTTCTTCAGCAACCCGGTCAATTTCATTAATTAGAATGATCAGCTTTTCTTTGGAATTTATAATCTCTTCTTTTTTATCCCGAAGCTCATTGTATCTCATGGATTGTTTTTGATACTCCTGGAGTGCATCAAAATTTATCTGTCCCATAGATGTGATCTTTTCTTTGTATTCATCAATTTTTTGGGAAGCTTCCTTCTGGCTATTCACCTCATTTTGATGTAATAATATTTCATCAACGGAAGCATTGTATTGTTTTTTAACCGTTTGATACAATTGGTTCATTTTTTCTTGATTCTGAACATTGCTCATTTCACTTTCATGATATCTATTCTTGTGCTCTTCCAATTTCCACTGATTGATTTCTATATTTTCACGGGTTTTTCTTAATACACTTTCCTGTTCTTTTATGAATTCTTTATATTTTATTTTATCTTCATTTAATATTTTTCTTTGTTCCATTATGTTTTTAAGATTTCCTATTAATTTACCTTCCTCTTCTGTTAGCTGTAATTGCTCTTTATTATCATGGGTAATTTTTTCTTGTCTTTGTCTTTCTTCCTGATGATAAGTTTGAATAAAGTGACTCATCTCTTTTTTTCGCTTTTGAAGTAGTATTTCCCTTTCTTTATTCCAGGTAAGTTTCATTTTTTCATTTTCCAGACTTTTTTTCAACTCATCCATATTTTTAAGGCAAAGAACTTTTAACCTGAGAATACGTTGGGAATAGGATTGAAAAGAATTCATATGTTCTTCAATCTGTTTAATGTTTGATTGGGATATCAGGATATTCCCCTCAAAATATTGCTTTTTTTCTTTTTCAGTTTTTTGTTTATAAATTAAGGCTTCTAATTGATTTTCTAAATGGGTAATTTTCTTATTTATTTCCAGCAGATGATTATTTTCTTCATGAAACTTGAATGTATGATTATCTAATGTCTTATTTATATGCTTCATTTTCTGATAGTATTCTTGATTGTCATTTTTCAAATTTTCTAAAATTTCCCGATGTTGTTTTTTCTCACAATGGATAGTTCGTATTTCCTGTTTAAGTTGCTCAATTTTTTCTACGGGTAGATCAACATTATCGGTAACTTTACTTCCGGATAGAAAATTTAATGTGATAACACCATTAAAATCAATCATTATTCCATCTACAGAGGCAATAATCCATTGACCTTTTAACTGCTTAACCAAACTGAGAGCAGTTGCAATATCCTCCACAACCAATATGTGTCCCAATAGTGCCTCAAATACATTTTTATATTCTGAAGGATAGGAAATGAGTTGATTGGCAAATCCCAGGATTTTTGGTTGATTTATTTTATTATTCATGCTTATTTTTTTTGTTTTAAAATCAACCTTTGATATGATATCATTAGCAATCACCTTGATTTGTCTCATATTCTGTATTTTTAGATATTGGCTTAGTTCAACAATTTTTTCTGAATCATCTACACTTATTAGGTATAATTCCTTGTGTAATATAACACGTAAAAGTTTCTCTAGCCGAGCAGGAATATTTTCAACAAGTGCATTCACTTCCCGGAACAATCGGATTCCTTTAAAGCATTTTACATCCAGGATTTCTTTGTCAATATTTGTTCTCTGGTTGGAATGATTTTTTATTAATTCTTCCAGAAAATCTTTCTCTTTATTTTTTAGAATAATGTCATTGTCTTGATTTCGGATGATATCAGTTTCTCGGTCGGTGAGCAGTTTATTTTTAGCCAATAAATTATCTATTTGACTTCTTTCATTTTTCAGATGAATAGCTTCACTTTCATAATTAATCATATTTTTTTCAATATTTTCACGCCATTTTTTATTTCGTTGTAACTCATTATTTACATCTAGTCTTTCTTTTTCAATTTCCAGAAGAGATGTCTCCAATGATCTCAACAGTGTTTCTTCTTTGATTTTTTCTTCCCGATATCCATTAATGTAGTTAGTGGTAAAACTTGCCCGGTTTTCTTCAATGTTCAGTGCTAACTGTTCATAGTGTGTAAATGCACTATGATATTGTTCCAGTAATACCTTGCCTTTTTCATATCTTTCAAGAATTGTTTTAGAATCCTGGTTCGTTTCTTGAATATCTTTCTCAATATCAGATATGGTATCTTTGAATTTTATAAATTGTTTATTAGCATTTTCAACATCTATACATAAATTTGCAATACGCTGACTTATTTCTAATTTTTTCTGTTTCAGGACAATTAATTGATTATTAAGACTATTTTTTTCTTTTTCACTTTCCTGAAAATAATCTTCACTACCATTCAACTGTTTTTCCAGATGCTCTTTTTCCTGTTCTATTTGTATAATATTTTTCTTGCAATTTTTCAGTAATTCTTCAATTTTTACTATTTCATGATGTATATCGGATATTATTTTCTCATATTTTACTGTATTTTTATGGTACAATAAATATTGTTGACTTAGAAGATAAAATTCTAAATTCCTAATATAATCACGACAGAATTGATATGATTTCAAATCATCTGCTTTCTTTTTATAGTGGGCAAGGTTTTCTTTAACCTCTGATAAAATATCATTAATTCTAAGCAGATTGTTTTCAACAATATCAAGTTTTTTAATAGCAATATCTTTTTTATTATTGTAACTTGAAATATTAGCGGCTTCTTCGAATAAGATTCTTCTTTCTGTCGGTTTTGCGTTGAGAACAAAATCTACTTTTCCCTGGGCGATGATGGAGTAAGAATTTTTTCCCAAACCCGTTCCCCAGAAAAGCTCATGAATATCCCTTAATTTACATGGTAATCCATTGATATAATTTTCAGTATCACCGGAACGATAGACCACTCTCTTTAATTCAACCTGTTCAGAGTCTATGGATAGCTTCCGGTCGACATTATCAAAAAGAATGGATACCTCAGCAATATTACGCATCTTCTGATCTCTATTGCCTGAAAAAATCATATCTGTTAAGTTGCTTCCCCTTAGAGAACGGATATTTTGTTCTCCAAGTATCCATCTGACAGCATCGGTAATATTACTTTTTCCACATCCATTTGGTCCCACGATAACCGTTATACCGGGGGTGATATTGAGTTTTATCTTGTTTGCGAATGATTTAAAACCTTTGATCTCAATTTCTTTCAGATGCAATTTATAAAACCTTTCTTAAAGAGCTTTCATTTTTATTAAAGCCTGGTAAGCAGCAAGTTGTTCTGCTTCCTTTTTATTTTTACCAATTCCCTTACCAAAAGCATGATTATTAATAAAAACTTCAATATAAAACTTCTTTTGATGTTCAAGTCCTTCTTCTTTCAAGACTTTATAAGATGGGAGACAATTCTGATTTTTCTGAGTTATTTCCTGCAACAATGTTTTGTAGTCTTTTATAATACTTCCATCCAACAACAGGTCAATTTGTTTATTATTAATAAATTGAATAATCATTTTTTTGCATGGACTTAATCCACCATCTAAGTAAATTGCCCCAAAACAGGATTCCATGCAATCGGACAAAATAGAAAATTTCCCCCTTCCTCTGACCAGATCAACACTTTTTCCAAGAATAACATATTTCTCCAGCATAATATGATTAGCAAACTTCACCAAGGATGGTTGACTGATAATGACGGATTTTAATTTTGATAGTTCGCCTTCTGAGAAAAAAGGAAATTTTTTATATAAATATTCGCTTACCGATAGATTTAATACTGAATCACCAAGAAACTCCAGTCTTTGAAAGTGATTTATGTCCTTTTTTTCTTTTTGTTGATAGAATGAAGTATGGGTTAAGGCTTTTTCTAATAGCTCGATATTCTTAAATTGATATCCTAATTGTGTCTCAAAATCACTTAAGCTTATCTTGCTTATCCTCCTTCACCCGTATTCATCTCACAATTAAAAGAAAGAAAAGACCTCTCTGTGACTATTACTATTTCTCTAAATAGCGAATTACGTCTCCTACAACTTTTATTTTTTCAGCATCTTCATCGGCAATTTCAATATCAAATTCTTCCTCGAATGCCATAATTAATTCAACAATATCTAGGGAATCAGCGCCTAAATCATCAATAAAGGAAGAATCTTCTTTCACTTTGTCTTCTTCTACACCAAGTTGATCAACAATAATCTTTTTTACTTTCTCCAATGTTTCCATCTTCATTACTCCTTGTTTTTATGGTTTATTAAATTAAAAGAAGGATTTTTTGTTTTTTTGTTCAGTGAAACCATGATTAATTTTGCGGTAAAAACTTCAATATGATCACTGCTTATATGCACTGATACCAGGTATTTATTACTTTTTTTGGTGGCAATCCTGGCTTTGGCAACTAAAAGTTGACCTGCATAGACCGGATTTATATATCTTAGACGTGCGATTCCTGTCAAAACAGCATCAGCATCAATAATTGCCATAGCCAATGAATCAGCCAGAGAAAAAATATAATGGCTTCTAACTAACTTATTCTTATCAAAGGCCATATCCCTGGTAGCACGCATGGTAGAAATTCCGCTTTTCCCTAACTCAATATCAATTAAATCACCAATAATATCATTTTTATTTAATGCTTTTACTTTTGAAGATGCCTTTTGGGCAAGCCCAAACACCCTTTTGCGCATTTCGGGGATTCCCATCTCAAGTCTATCCAGCCGGATTGTCTGAATGCTTACCCTGAATATCTTTGACAATTGTTCGTCTGATACAAAAGGATCGCTTGATAATTTATCTCGTATATTTTCCTGTCTTTTTCTCTTGGGTCTATTTTTTAACATTGAGATCCATCATATTTTTTAAGAGCACCTATTAAAGGCTACTTCTATTATTGACTGATAGTATATATAATAAAAGTCATGAAATCAAGTAGTGATTAAAAAATATTAGTTGACTTTTCTATTTTTTCTTCTATTGGAACTCATTAAATTTATTTTTACTAAGTAAAATCCCTCAAAACGATTTTGATTTATTTTGATTTCCAGTTAACGGTATTTAATTTTGTAATAGATTATGAGTGTCTATTGCCAAAGTTAAAGTGTGTCACAAACAACATTTATGACACTCTATTGAGATTTTTTTATGAATTATCTTATCACAATATAGTTAAAGGCTCCAGAAAATGATCAAAATGTTACTTAGCTTTGGCTTCCGGAACTTTCTTTTCCTGAATAATCCTTTCTCCATTATAATAGCCACAAGATGGACAAACGTGATGGGAAAGTTTATATTCATGGCATCTGGGACATTCTATCAGGTTAATAGCTTTTTCTACCCAATGCGTCCTTCGTTTATTCTTTCTAGACTTTGAGATTTTTCTTTTCGGGCAACCCACGTTCTTTCCTCCTTTAAGGAATATATTCGTTATTATATCAATGAATTACAATTTGAAATTATATTAAATTTTTTAATAATTTGCAAATTTATCTTTAATTGAAGCTAAAAAAATCAATAGTTCTATTTAATTTGCTATTACAATTAAGATATTTATTTTTAAATACCCTGTGCCTGGAGCGCTGTGACCGCCACTACATCGGCAATCTCTTCAGCTGTACATCCTCTTGACAGATCATTAACCGGCTTGCGCATACCTTGAGAAATAGGACCTATTGCTTCAGCTTTTGCCAGTCTTTGGACTAACTTGTAGGCAATATTGGCTGCTTGTAAATCCGGGAATATTAATACATTTGCCTCTCCGGCTATTATACTGTCAGGTGCCTTCCTTTTACCTATTTCAGGAATTAATGCAGCATCTGCCTGTAATTCGCCATCCACCCTCAAACCAGGAGCTTTTTTTCTAACAATCTCTGTAGCTTGAATAACTTTATCGACCAATGGGTGTTTGGCACTTCCCTTGGTTGAAAAAGATAACATAGCAACTTTTGGTTCTATATTCATAAGAACTTTGGCCGTGTTAGCGCTGGCAATAGCAATATCTGCTAATTCTTCAGCATTTGGGTTAGGAATTAGTGCACAATCTGCAAATAATATTGCACCATTTTCACCATATGTACAATCAGGGACAACCAGAATAAAGGAGCTTGAAACAATCTTAACATTACTGGATGTTTTAATGGTCTGTAAAGCAGGCCTGAAAACATCACCGGTTGCATGGATTGAACCCGCAACCAAACCATCTGCATCATCCTGATATACCATTAAAGCTCCATAATAAAGAGGATCCTTTAAAAGCTGTCCTGCTTCCTTCTTAGATATTCCTTTATTCTTTCTTAAATCATAATAAATTTCAGAATAAGCTTTCAGATTTCCAGAAAATTCTGGATCAATAATTTCAATTTCTTCGGGGAAATTGATATTATTCTTTTTAGCAACTGCTTTTATTGTTTCTTCTTTCCCCAAAAAAACTAATTTCGCAAATCCTTTTTTGTAGATTATCTGGGCCGCCTCAATCATTCTGGGTTCTTCCCCTTCGGATAGAACAATTTTTTTTACATCCTGTTTAGCCCTTTCTCTAATTCTTTCTGAAATACTCATAATAATATTAACCCCCTCAAAAATAGATATTTTTTTGATTCTTTGTGAATATTAAACCCGGTTGATACCCCGAATCTTTAAAAAATAAGGTAGCTTACATTATTTTTTTAAAACTATCCTTTTCTTATAAATACATTTTCATCCTTTGTTAATTACCGATATAGCCATATCTAAAAAAGGCGTAAGTTAGGTACCATTGTTATAACTTAGGCAGAATTGATACACCTGATATTGCTTCCTTGTCTAGATAATCAATGATCTTAGCATAGACTTGGGAGGGAATATGAGCTAAACTATGATTGTATCTAAAATTATAACACATAACTATTGGTTTATCGAGGAACAATATGTTAACTCTGGGTATCATTGCTGAATATAACCCTTTTCATAATGGTCATTTGTATCATCTGCAAAAATCAAAAGACTCAACTGGTGCCAAATTTAGTATCGTCGTAATGGGCGGACATTTTCTTCAAAGAGGCGAACCGGCTTTGTTAAATAAATGGACTCGGACCAGAATTGCATTATCTTCCGGAATTGACCTGGTAGTGGAAATGCCATTTGTTTTTGCCAGTCAAGATGCCCGTGGATTTGCCCATGCTGGGATTCAGCTTTTAGATGCACTGGGTATCGTAGATTATATTTCTTTTGGTTGTGAGGAAGACCGGATAGATCGTTTAACTGAATTAGCAAAATTAATCAGAACAGAGCCACCTTATTTTCAAAAAATATTAAGAGATGAGGTTAAAAAAGGAGGGAGTTTTCCTAAAATTCGAGAAAAAGCAATATCAGAATATTATCAAAGGTTTGGCATAAAAGTTGAAAATACTTCACTGTCTAAGGTGAAAGAAATATTAAATCAACCCAACAATGTTTTAGCTTTAGAATACATAAAATCTTTACAAAACTTAAAAAGTCCGATGAAACCAGTTCCAATCAAACGCATTGGCTCAAAATATCACCAGAATAAATTGGAAGGACAATACTCCAGTGCCACCGCAATTAGAGAAAAAATATTTCAGAGTTATCTTAAGCAACACCCTATTTCCCTGGAAGGGTTAAAATCAACCATGCCTGTTTCATCTTATCAAATTATTTTAAATGAATTGCAAAATGAAATAAATCCCATTATGTTGTCGTGTTTCGAACAGGCAATCCTAAGCCATCTAAGAAGAATATCCACCGCTGAAATCAGAGAAATCCACGGGATTCGAGAAGGATTAGAAAATAAGTTAAAAGAGAGTGCTATATCATCCAATACTATAGAAAAACTTATTCAGTCAGTAAAAAGTAAACGTTATACCCGGACCAGGATACAAAGAATACTTATTCATAGTTTATTCCACTTAAGCCACAAAGAAATTGTCACATTTAATAAGAGAGGTCCTCTCTACTGTCGGGTCCTAGGTATCAATGAGAACGGGAAAAGGTTACTTAAAAAGATTAAATCAAGATCTAGATTACCGATTATTATCAGCTTAAAAAATTTCTACAAACAAAATAAAATAAATGGGGATATAATACTACAAAAAATGTTAGATTACGATATATTGGCAACCAATCTATATGTCTTAGGCTATAATATAGAATCAGCAAGAATAGGGGGACAGGATTATACCCAGAAAATTGTACAGTTGAATCATGATCATTAATCTGAGTTAATGACTATATTTTATCTTTAATTTTCTGGCAACATATGCTGGAACCAAATCACTGATACAACCATTTAGAGATGCAATTTCTTTAACTATACTGGAGTTCAAGTATGAGTATCTGGTACTGGTTACCATAAAAATCGTTTCTATTTCCGGAGCCATTTTTTTATTAATCAAAGCAAATTGAGATTCATATTCAAAATCAGAAATGGCTCTCATGCCTCTCAGGATTACATTTGCTTTGTTAGACCGTACACAATCGATTAATAACCCATCAAAGGATTGAACTTCAACTTCTTTTAAATCTTTAACTACCTTGGTAATCATATCTTTTTTCTCTTCAATGGTAAAAAATGATTTTTTACGTGAATTTTCCGCTATGACAACGATAACCTTATCAAATATATTGCTTGCTCTTTTAATAATATCAAGGTGTCCGTTAGTAATCGGATCAAAACTTCCCGGATATATTGCTTTTATCATCAATGTCTCCTTTTCTTATAAATATTTATTCCTGGTAGCCAAAAACAGTAATCCTGGATTTGCCATACTTCTTTTTTTTGAGGCAAACCAATTTTTTAGAATTGCTTTGAATGTCTTCATGGATCTGGTGCTGGACAACAACTAACCCATTTTTTTTGATGATATCGTTTTGTTCGATTTCTAGTAATGATTTTAGGGTATAATTTTTATTATAAGGAGGATCTAAAAAAATAATATCAAATTTTCTTTGCTGAAAGTTTAATATTTTTATCGCCTGTAGATAATCGTCCTTCATAATATAAGAAAAATCATTTTGATGAATTTTAGTTAAATTATCTTTTATTAACTTTACCGCCCTTGCGTTTACTTCTACAAAGGTAGTATTTTTT
>Ga0180433_10002799_pt1 | contig 26387 bp, 17 predicted proteins | sample SS_ome_8_FD_132980 | JGI IMG/M metagenome (GOLD analysis project Ga0180433, IMG submission 132980) | Hypersaline lake sediment archaeal communities from the Salton Sea, California, USA - SS_1_D_1 metaG | ecosystem: Environmental > Aquatic > Non-marine Saline and Alkaline > Hypersaline >... | reverse complement strand
GCCCATCCGCTCGACATCGCCCATTGGGGGTACCCGCACGTGCCCGTGGAGGTGGAGGGCACCGGCGTCATCCCGACCAAGGGTCTCTTCGACACGGTGGTGCACTGGGACGTCCGCGGCCGGTACGCCAGCGGCGTGGAGTTTACCCTGAAGCCCGGCGGCGACAAGACGACCTTCGTGGGCACCGAGGGGTGGGTGGCGCCGTCTCGCGGCGGCATCCAGGCCGACCCGCCGTCGCTTCTGAAGGTCAAGATCCGGCCGGATGAGGTCCACCTGCTCCAGGACAACCATCATTACCGCAACTTCCTGAAGGCCGTGCTGGCGCGGCGGACGCCGGTCAGCGACATCGATTCGGCCGTCCAGTCCGACATCATGAGCCACCTGGGCGACATCGCCATCCGCACCGGCCGCGGCATTCGCTGGGACCCGGAGAAGGAGACCATCGTCGGCGACGAGGAGGCCAACCGGATGCTCTCCCGTGCCCTGCGGCCGCCGTGGCATCTGTAGAACGGCCGCCCCTGATCACCCGGGCGCCTGACTACCCGGGCGCCTGAGTCCAGGACGAACGGCAGCGGCCTCGCCCGCGCCGAAGCGGTGCGCCTTCGTCCCCGGCATCGACTACGCCCGCACCTGCGCCAGCGTGGAGGAGGGCGGAGGAGGGCGGCGGTCCCGTCGGCCCAGGGCGTGGCTTCCGGGTTTCCCGGAAGGGCCTCGCGCCGCGACCTGTCGCTCGCGGCCCGGGGAGCCTTGTCGTGGTCTGCGGCCTGCCTCATCCCTCCCGCAGGACGTTGAAGCCCATCAGCCGGCCCAGGCGCTCCATATCTTCCACGTGGTTGCCGTAGAAAACGTCGCGGTGCAAGAGGGCCATGGTGTGGTGAACGGCCTCGTTGATCTTGCCGGCGCCCCAGTTGTGGTAGAACGCGTCGGCGTTCTCCACCTTGGTCCAGAACTGCGTTCGGCAGGCGAGTTCGTCGTGGGTGACCTTGTAGATGCGGCCGGTGGAGATAAGCATGGTGTCGAGGTTGACGAGTTTGGCGCAGGTCACTTCCTGGCCGATGCGCTGCTCGACGTCGAGCGAGACGCCCTGCTCGGAGTCGCTCTGCGTGCGGATGGTGAACGGCCGGCGCTTGCCGCCCGGCCCGTCCATGCACGTGGCGCAGGTGCAGTGGAAATGGATGAGCGCGTCCTCGGAAACGTCGAACACCGGGTCGCTGATGAAGCCCGGAATACCGAACGCGTACTGGAACAGGAGCATGGTGAGGGTGGAGTCCACGTCGCCCTCGCACGCGCCCACCTTGCCCAGGTCGTTCAGTTTGCTGAACGTCAGGCATCCCTTGGCGGGCTTGCCCATGCAGTGGCTGCTGGTGATGGCCCGGGCCTTCTCCTGGATCATGAGGTCTTTGACGGCCAGGTACATGCGGGCCGAGTTGACGATCTGCTTCTCGGTCGGCTCGACGATGCGTTTGGCCTGGGAGATCCAGTACCGCTTGGCCTCGGCCCGGGCGGCCTCGATGGGGACGGCCTGGTGGGCATCCATGATCTTCTGGTTCGGCCAGACGAGCACCTCCGTGCCGAGCGCCTTCTTCACCAGGTCCGGCTTCGTCGCCGCCGCCGTGCCCTTGGGGCGGCCGACGGCAATCAGGCGGGTCCGCCTCATCTTGACCGGCACGCGGAGCAGACGGACCAGGCGGTCCAGGTCGGCCCAGTCACCCGAGGGCATGAGGATGACCCGTTTGCCCTGCTTCTGCCACTGCGGGAAGTACATCCACCCGTGCCCGCTGAACGGCTGGGTGAAGACGGCGGCGGGCAGGCCGGTCTCGAGGATGCGGCTCATGGACCGGTTGGGCGCCCCGCCGCCGTGGCCCGACAGGTGGAACATGAGGACGGCGTCGTCGCCCTTCAGTTTGGCGACGACCTGGTCGGCCTTGGCGGGCGGGATGACCTCGCCGCCCGTGAACTCCACGTCGCCGAGCCGCTTGCCCAGGTCCGACAGGTAGGCGTCGAACTTGGCAATCTCCTCCTTCGGCCGGGACATGTAGATGTGCCCCGTCCGGCCGACGTAAACCTTGTGGATTCGCACCGGCGGCGGCTTGGGCCAGTCGTCCTCGCCGGCGGCCGCCGCCCCCGCACGGCCGGAGGCGCCGGTGCAACTGCTTGCGGCCATCACCCCGCCGGCCAGGGCGGATCCGAGAAACGCACGGCGGTTCATGTCGGCGCTCATGCTCTGCTCCTTACGTTTACTTGACGCTTACCTGTAGCGAACGGCCCGTCGCTCCCGTGCGTCGGGCCATCCAAAGAGTAGGCAATCGGGCCCGTCGCGTCAAGGACCGGCCCGGTGTCGCAGCGCCCCGCGGGCTCTCTACAACCCGCCGGGGATGTCGGCGAGTCGCCGGGGGATTATGCGTGTATGCCCTCCGTCAGATGCTCATGTTCCTCCCGCACGTCAGACTCCGGCGAATCGGGACTTGCCTGGCCGGGATGGGGGAACGCATGTCTTTCGGAAGCCCGAGTGGCGTGTCGTGCCCTACCAGATCGATTTCATTTGCCAGAGGTCAAGCGATTCAACCGTGGACTGCCCATTGGCGGCGAAGACGCCAACGGCACAGTCTTCCTCCGCCGGATATTCGACGCGTGTCACGGCAGCCCGGCCCTCATTGACGAACACCTCCATGACGGATCGGTCGAGGAACACATGCAGTGTGAGCGTCTTGGGCTCGCCGACGGGGTCCAGGGGCACGTCGGTCCCCGCGACATTGAGTGTCCCGTCTGCGTATCGCAGGGTGATGGCCCGCTCGCCATCCGTGCTGCTCCGCAGTTTCAGCCCGAAAGCGTCGGCGGTTCCGGGATCGAACGCGGCGAGGACTTCGATCTGTTTGCCCTCCGCGCCGTCGATACGTCTAAATTCATTGTTGATCTCCAGATTGTTCACACGGACGTGCTTGCCGCGCAATGTTTTCAGTTCCGGCGCGGGCGTTTGCACGATCCGGCCGCTTCGGCCGATACTGAGTATGCGCGGCAGGGACATGCACCCGTTCCAGCCGCGATCGGGCTTGAAGCCGGAAATCCAGCCGAACAGAATGGTGCGGCCCCGAGGATCCTTGTAACTGTTCGTCCCGTACAGCCCGCGGGGCATGACCCTTCCTTCGGGCTTCTTCTTTCCATAGCCGTAGTCCATGACCCGGGCGGGGCCGTCGGCATCGAAGCGGATATCGCCGCTCTTGAGAACCAGGTCGCCGGTCACGTAGGAGAGAGGATGGGTGGACCGAAGAATGACCCACCGGTTTTGCAGTTCAAACACGTTGGGGCACTCGCCGGTGACATTCTCCATGCGGCCGAGATACTTCCACTCGGTGAGCGTCTCGTTCTGTGCTTCGCACACCAGGCCGTTGCAGGATTTGAAGGTGACGAACGTGCGGCCGTTTCCCTTGAAGAGATAGGGATCGCTCCAGCCTCCGTGGACGTCGGCCGGGATGCCGTGTTCCCCCGCTTCCATCAGCGGTGTCTCGCCGAGGCGGCGCTACTTGATGAGTTCGTCGTCGAGCGGGATTGCGGCCCAATGGCTCCGCTTCACGCCCCCTCGCTTCGGAACGCGGGTGAAGAACATCATGGGCCGGCCATTGCCGTCGCACGCGACGCTGCCGGAATTGCACCGCCGTTCTCCGCGATGCTTCATGGGCACGAGCGCGAACGGCAGTTCCTCCCAGTGGACGAGATCCCTGCTCCGGGCGTGCCCCCAGCCCCAGCCGTAGCGGTCGTCGGAGAAGGGATTGGTCTGGTAGAAGATGTGGTGGTAGCCGTTATAGTAGATCGCCCCGCAGATGTCGTTCATCCACCGCGCCGGCGGGCGAAAGTGGTACATCGGCCGGGCCGGGTCCTTCGCCGCACGCGGGATCGCCGCTGCACGCGCGGCCATGGCCCGGCGCCGCTCCCCGGCCAGCGGATCACCGGCTTGAGCACGCCCTGGACGCGGACAGGCCGCCGTCCCCCAGAGAATGGCCAGTGTCAGCAGAACCCATTTGTCGGTGTGCATCTTTCCTTTGCTCTGTCACGCGTCCTTCTGCGGCACCAGGTATTGGGGGTTCTGGCACATGCCGACGGGCCGGCAGTTTTTGCCCGGTTTCGGGCCGTCGCCGAGGTCCTTTCGGCACTCGGCCAGATATTCCTTGAGCCGCTTCACAACCTTGGGATGCTGTTTGGCCACGTTTTTTTGCTCGCCGATGTCCTCGTCCAGGTTGTAGAGTCGGCCGTTGGCATGCAGTTTCCACGGGCCGGACCGGACGGCTCGCAGGCGGTTCCCGCCGTAGTAAAAGAAGGCCTCATAGGGCGAGACGGCATTAGCCGGGTCGCGGAGCAGCGGCGCAATGTCCTTGCCGTCAATCACGCGATCCTCCGGCACCTTCCCGCCGCCCAGTTTGGCGAATGTGGGCAAAAGATCCATGGCCGTGGCGACTTCGTCACAGACGGAGCCGGCGGGAATGTGGCCCGGCCACCAGGCGAGGGTCGGTTCCCGCATGCCGCCCTCCCACGTGCTGCCCTTGCCGCCGCGGAGCGGCTTGTTGACGCTCCCGCCCGAGCCGCCGTTGTCGGAGGTGAAGAGGACCAAGGTGTTCTCGGCCAGGTCCAGGTCGCGCAGCGCCTGGAGGATCTGCCCCACGCTCCAGTCCACCTCCTCGATCTGCGCACACGTGGCGTTGCCTTCCGCCTTGTCCATGAAGGCCTTGCGCGCTTTGCGCGGCCAATGGATGAAGGCGTGCGGAAGGTAACAGAAAAACGGACCGTCTTTGTTCTTCTTGATAAACCGGACGACCTCGTCGGTGAACTGCTTGCACAACTGCGCCTGGTCGTCCATGTCCTCCACGATGTCCACGACCTCCTCGTCGCGCAGCACCGGCAGGGGGCAGACGCCGTTCTTCCACTTCTTGGCCCCGGGATGCTTCGGCCACATGTCGTTCGAGTACGGAATGCCGACGTAGGTATCGAAGCCGTGCCTGGTCGGCAGGAACTTCGGCTGGTCTCCCAGGTGCCACTTGCCGAAGCAGCCGGTGGCGTAGCCGGCCTCCTTGAGCACCTCGGCGATGGTCTTCTCTTTCGGATTCAGCCCGTGCGAATCCTTCGGAAACAACACCACGCTCCAGGAGCCCCGCGCCAGGCTAACGCGCTTGGGATAGCACCCAGTCATCAGCGCCGCCCGCGAGGGGCTGCAGACGGGGGCCGACACGTAGAAGGAGGTGAGTTTCATCCCCTCCTCCGCCATCCGGTTAAGGTGGGGCGTATGGTTGACCGTTGAACCGAACGGCTCGATGTCCGCGTAGCCCATGTCGTCGATGAAGATGACGACGAAGTTGGGCGGCCGGTCGGGTGCGTCGGCGGCGCGGGTGCGGCGTGGGAAGGCGGCTGCGGCGGCCGCCAGACCGAGCGATTTCAGGGCGTCACGGCGTTTCATCGGAATCCTCCTCAGGCGGCGCTCTCCCGCAGCGTCACACGTGCTGCGCTGGGCCGCCGACCGAATCTCGGCGAGCCTTCCCCTAAATCCTGCTGCGCCGACGGCCGCCGGCGAGCCCTCGACCGCTCGATAGGACGGGCCGGGCGAGGCCGCAGCGCTTACTCCGTCGAGAACTTATGGATCATCACATGCTTATACGTCTCTCCCGGCCGCAGGACCACCGACGGGAAGTCCGGCTGGTTCGGCGAATCCGGGTAGTGCTGCGTCTCCAGACAGAAGCCGTAATGCTTCTTGTACGCGACGTCGTCCTTGCCGGTGACGCTGCCGTCAAGGAAGTTGCCGGAGTAGAACTGGATGCCGGGCTGGTCGGTGCGGATTTCCATGACCCGGCCGGTGGTGGGCTCGTGGACGCGGGCGGCCAGCCGGACCTTGCCGGGCTCGTATTCGTTCAGGACGAAGTTGTGGTCGTAGCCGCCCTCGACCTTGCCGATGTCCCGGCCGATGGGTTTGGCCTCGGTGAAGTCGAACGGGGTGTCCTCGACGGGTTTGAGTTCGCCCGTGGGGATGAGGCCCTCGTCCACGGGGGTGTACTTGTGGGCATGCAACATGAGTTCGTGGCCGAGCACGTCGCCGTTTGCCGGGCCCCGCAGGTTCCAGTACGAATGGTGGACGAGGTTGACGATGGTGGGCGCGTCGGTGGTGGCGGTGAACTCGACCTTGAATTCGTTCCGGTCGGTCAGGGTGTAGAGGGCGGTGACCTGGAGGGTGCCGGGGTAGCCCTCCTCGCCGTCGGGGCTGGTGCGGGTGAAGCGGACGCCGGCGCCGTCGTCGGTCTCGACGGTCTCTGCGTCCCATAGGCGTTTGTCGAATCCTTTTTCGCCGCCGTGGAGGTGGTTCTCGCCGTCGTTGGTGGCGAGTTCGTACGTCTTGCCGTCGAGTTCGAACGTCCCGCCCGCGATGCGGTTGGCGTACCGGCCGACCGTGGCGCCGAAGTAGGACGGGCTGCCGAGCCAGCCATCGAGCGTGTCGTAGCCCAGGGTGACGTCGGTCACGTTGCCGTCGGAGTCGGGCACCTCCACGCCGACGGTGATGGCGCCGTAGTCGATGAGTTTGACCCGCATGCCTTTCGAGTTCGTCAGGGTGTAGAGATGGACGTCCCGGCCGTCGGGCATTTGGCCGTACACGGTTTCTTCGACGCTCACGTCGGGTCCTCCTTCCGGGGTTTCGGTTTCGGCAGGCGGCGCCGGCTCCTTGCCGCACGAGGCAAGGGCCACGCAGGCGCCCAGGGTCACCAGAAGCCAGTCGCGTCGGGTCGATGCCATGGCGTATCTCCTCGCGAAACGCTGTTCCCTTTAGGTCTTCGGGCCCTCGGGTCGAAAATGCCAACCTCGCCGCCGTGCAGGTGCCTTACCGGGGTGCCTCCAGCCGAAATATGGTAACGCTCAGGGGCGGGACTGCAAGGGTCTTGTCGGCGCCGCGGACCGCGCCGCGCTCAATGGTGACTTCGGGCGGCCGGCCGGGATGGTTGTACGCCTCCGGCTCGTCGCCCGCGATGACCCACCGCGTGCCCTTGCCGTTGAGACAGACACCTTCGGCGCAGAGGGAGACCTCCAGGGCCCGCCGCGTGGGGTTCACCAGACCCACCGTCAGGGCCTTGCGTCGAGGAGTCCAGGCGGCCATGGCATCGATGCACCCCTTGACCTCGGTCGCCACCGGCACCGTGCCGAAGTGGCGGCGGTACATCTTCAGGGCGAGGCCGGTGGTGGCGAAGGCGGCGGCCGTCCGGGTGGTCTTGATGGCCCCGATGACGTTCACGGTCTGGGCGTAGTTGGCCATAGTGAAGAGGTCCGAGTGGCGGAACATCTCGTGCAGGCCGGCCGCCACGCCGAGCGCATCCTTCAGAAAGTACCGCACGCCCAGTTCGCCGAAGACGTGCGGCCCGTACCAGTAGTTCCATTCATCCAGGGCGATATCAATGTCCTTGCCCTTGAGGGAATCCAGTTGGCGGCGGTAGCGGCGATGGGCGTCGGCCTTGCCCCGGACCGCCCGGGGCATCTGGCGGACGTGATCCACCACGTCCTTCTTCCCCCTGCGGTAGAAGTGCTCGCTGATAAGGTCCATGTGCTCGGCGCACTCGCGGAGCATGGTCTCGGACCACTTGCCCACGGCGCCGACGGCCACGAGTTGGATGGTCGGGTCGACCTTGCGCATGGCCCGGGCGAAACGATTGTGCTTTTTGACATATTCTTTGAGCGGCATGTGTCCGAGTTGCCACCCGCCGTACATCTCGTTGCCGATGCTCCAGAACCGGACCTTCCAGGGCTCGGGGTGGCCGTTGTCCGCGCGAAGCCGGCCCATGGGGGTGTCGCGGCCGCCGTTGGCATATTGGACCTGCTCGGCGGCGGCCTCCGCGCCGCCCAAGCCGGAGTTGACGGCGACGTAGGGCTCCGCCTCGAGCACCTCGCAGAGGCGCAGGAACTCGTGGAGGCCGAAGTCGTTCGGCTCCACGCCCGTCCAGGCGGGGTTCTTTCGCGGCGGCCGGCGGTCGCGCGGGCCGATGCCGTCACGCCAGTCGTAGCCGCTGACGAAGTTGCCGCCCGGCCACCGGTAGACCGGCGCGTCGAGGTCCTTCAGCAGCGCGAGCGTGTCCGCCCGCATGCCGTCCACGTTGTCGGCCGGCATCAGGCTGACCGTACCGACGAGGCACGGCCCGCCACCCGTGACCGCGATGCGCAGGGTGGCCCGGTTCGTGTCGGCCCCGGCGCAGAACTCGAACGCCGACTTCGCGTAGCCCTTCCCCTTGCACGGGATCGTCACGGCCTGCCGGTCCTTCGCGCCGTCGCCCCAGCGGAGGCTGACCGTGAGGTCGGTTTCCTTGTCGTCGGTCCGGGTCCAGATGTACCCCACGTATTTCTTTCCTTTGATGAGTCCCAGGTGGTGCTGGGCGATGCCGCCGCCGGGAGCAATCTGCGGCGTGTGCTGGCCGACGAACGAGTCCTCCTTGCGCATCGTGACGGCCCCCTCTTTGCCGACGATCTCCCACGGCGAGGCCTTCAGGATGGGGAAAGGATGCTTCTCCGTCGGCCGGCGGCCCTTGCCGTACGGGTCGTACGTCGCGGTGACGGGATGGAAGAACTTGCGGTCGAGAAGCATCTCGGCCCAGATGCCGCCGTAGATGCACCGGCCCAGATGCTCGATGAACTGCCCATACACGTATTTTGAGATGGGTTCGCCGGTGACGGTGGTGTCGATGCGGACGGCGGGCTTGCCGTCGGCGGCCTTTTCGAACGAGACGGTCGGAAGGGGGTTCTGCGTCTCGCCCTTCGGCACCGGGCTCTCGGCCGCCTGCTCGGCGGCCGAGGCCGTCGCGGCGAGGGACACCAGCAGCAGGACCAGCAGCAGACTGCGCATCGTTGGCTCCTTTTGGGTCAATGTTTCCGGATCGTGAGGACGCCCGCCGAGCGCGGCGGCAGGGTCAGGCGGAGGGTCTGTCCGTTCACGGCCACCTCGGCCGGCTCCGGCCTGACGGCGTGGGGCTCCTCCAGCGAGTTTCGCGCCTCCAGCGAGCCCGGGGCGACGATTTGCATCGCCGCCCCGCCCACATCGAACCCGTCGGCAACGGTCAGTTCGACGGGCACGGCCTCCTCGGTCGGGTTGACGGTCTTCCAGTAGAGAGTCCGGCCGTCGTCGGAGCGGGTGGCGACGGCGTTCAGGGGCGCGGCCTTCCCCTCGGTGGCGAGGCGGTGGGGGGCGTAGTGCTCGCGCCAGAGTTTCATGACCACGTAGTTCGGGGCAGGGAACCACGTGCAGTAATCGAAATTAATGAAAGCATTGTCCCACCGACGGGCCGAGGCGTGCCGCAGAAACAGCGCCGGGCCGCCGATTTCCAGCACGTCGCCGCACCGCTCGAAGGCGTTCAGCAGCCCGCCGCAGTACAGGCCCGTCCGCCAATCGGTGCTCTGGGCGTTCCACTCCGAGACGTAGATCTTCAGGTCGGGGTTCTTCGAGTCGGCGATCGCCTCGGCCGTCTTGCGGACGAAGGCCTCGTAGGCGCGCGGTCCGTCGGCGAAGCGGTTCGGGGTCTCGTAGTGGTGGATGCTGAGGTAATCGATCAGGTCCGCGCACCGCTCGATGATGGTGCGGTTCCAGTCCAACGCCCATTTACTGCAGCCCCCGCTGCCGCAGGCTACGATCTTGATCGAGGGGTCGATCTCCTTCATCTTCGGGACGAACTGGCGGACGGCCTTGGCGTAGGCCTCGGCGCCCATGTGCCAGGTCTCGTTATCGACCTCCCAATACCGGACGCCGTACGGCTCGGGGTGGCCGTTCTCGGCCCGAACCTTGCCCCATTCAGAATCGGCGGGGCCGTTGACATACTGGATCCAGTCCTGGACCTCTTGGAGAAAGTCCTCGCGCCGCACGTCGCCGTTCCAGTTCCGCGTGCCGATGTTGACGACGATGAGCGGCTCGGCGCCGACCTTCCGGCACATTCGAATGAACTCATTCGTCCCGAAGGAGTTGACGTCGACGTCGTCCCAGATTTTGCGAGGGTACCGGACGCGTTCGTGCTGCGGTCCGATGCCGTCCTTCCAGCGGTAGGCGGACGCGAAGCATCCGCCCGGCCAGCGGATGATCGGCGGTCGGAGGTCGGCGATGGCCTTCAAAAGGTCCGGGCGGAACCCGCCGGTGGCCCGGGCGGCGTCGGCCATCAGGCTGACCTGGTCCAGCCGGACCCGGCCCTTGCCGCGGACGCCGACGTGGAGGGTGGCGTTCTCGGCCGTCGCCTCCGGCCGGAGGGTGAAGGCCAACTCCTTCCACTCGGTGGCCGGGGCGGGGAGGGCCTGCTCGGCCAGCGCCTTCTCGCCTTCCAGCAGGCGGACGACCAGGCCGCCGGGCGCCTCGCCCCGCGCCCAGAGCGAGCCGCGGTAGACCTCGCCCTTGCGGATGCAGATCGGCGTCTGGCGGATGCCCGCCCCCGGGGCCTCGGAGACGATTCGCACGCACGTGTCGCTGTTGAGGGGGTCCTCGGTCGTCGGGGTGACCGTGCCCTTCCCGCAGACCTCCCAGAACCTGCCGGCCGAGGGGCGGGCGAGGCCGGTCGGCAGACCCTCGAACAGGCCCTTACCGTCCAGCGAGGTGACCTTCAGATTCCGGAACCGGGCCTGCGTGCGCCACGTGCCGATGCCCACCCGGCCGGCCAGGAGGGCCTTGTCCGCCTGGTCCCCCCAGTCGATGAGACGCTTGCCGTCAAGGAAGACCTGGTAGTGCGGCCCGTCGCAACGGACGCGGATGGTGTACCATCGGCCCTGTTCAATGGAGCCGTTCACGCTGGGTCCGACGGATTTCCATCGGCCCAACCCCTTCCGGCCGCATTCGAGGGTGTGGCGGGTATTGCCCCAGCCTCCCAGGTTGGCCCAATAGAACCCCTCGTCGGTGACGCGAAAAAGCACCAGGAACCCTTCGCCTCCGCCGGTCTTCTTCGCCTCCAGGGTGAACTCGTAGTCTCGCCACTTCCGGTCGCCGAACAGCAACCGCACGTTCTGGTCCAGGCTGCGCTGGACGACCTCTCCGTCCTGGAGTTGCCACCGGCCGCTCTGCTCGAAACTGCGGTTCCAGACCCTCTCGCCCCACAGGCCGCCGTTGACCGAGTGAAAGATGTGCTCCAGAAAGTGGCCGTACACCTTCACGTCGATTCGGTTGACGACCGTCTGCGGCTCGATGGTGAGGCGGAGGGGCTCGGTGGCCTCCGCGCGGGCAGGCAAGACAGCGGCTCCGACCGCCAGGGCCAGTAACGTGGCGAAGGGGCGCGACAAGTGGTTTACCTTTCTTGTTCAAACGCTCCGCCGAACAATGCCGGCCGCTCGCCCGTCAGGCGAGGGTCGCGCTCCGAAAGCCTCTCGCCGATGCGGAGGCCTCCCGCGACCGTCGGGCGAGACACCGGCGGCGCCGGCGGCGGAGCGCAGGGGCTTCCCGAAAGCCACCGCGCCCCCAGGCGGGACGAAAACACGCTAGCCGTCTTTGCCCTCGTCTTCCTTGGCGGCCTTCCGCTTCTTCCACGCTTCCGGCGTGAGACGGTCCCAGTAGACGACGTACCGGTGCTTGTAGTAACGATAGAAGGGCCGGAGCGTGACGTCCTCCGGCCGGCCCACGCCGTCGGTCTTGAAGGTAAGCGGCTTGCCCTTGACCCACTCCTCGACGGGCCGGTCGCCGGCGACGAGGACCGGCACGGTGGGTTTGCCACCCTTGCCCTCCTTGGGGTGGATGGGACCGAGGTCCCCCGCCAGGACGATGGGGCCGTAGAGGATGGCCACGCAGTTCTTGTCGTCGGGCATGGCCTCGGTCCGGAGGGTCATGGGGATGCGAACCTCGACCTTGTCGCCGTCGGCCCATGTCCGGTCGACGATGGCCCAGGTGCCGGACTTGCCGTCCGCCGCCTCCACCGCCTTGCCGTTGACCTTGATTGCCAGCGGCTCAGCGGCCCAGCCGGGGCAACGGATGCGGAGGGCCATCTTGACCGGCTTCTTCGCCGAGAAGGCCAGGCGGGTGGTGTCGGCGGCGGGGAAGTCCGTCTCCTGCCGCACCCTCAGGCCCTTCTCGGGCCACTCGAGTTCCGAGGCGATGAAGAGCATGACGTACAGCCCCTCATCGTCGTGCCAGTAGATGGAGTCGCCGTACTTCGCGTGGTTCTCCATGCCGGTGCCGTGGCAGCACGTCCAACTGTCAAACGGCGTCTGGAAGCGTTTGAACTCGCCGGAACCGAGCGAGAGGTAGTAGGTCATCATGCCGGTCTCGGGGTTCTGCGAGGCGAGGATGTGGTTGTACAGGGCCCGCTCGTAGAAGTCCGCGAACTCCACGCCCCCGTGCCACGCGAAGAGGTGCCGCGTCAGTTTCAGCATGTTGTACGTGTTGCACGACTCGGCGGTGTTGGCGCCGAGGCGGTCGGCCAGATGGTCGGGCGGGCCGAACGACTCGCCGTTGGAGTTTCCGCCGGTCACGTAGGAGTGGTGATAGACGACCCGCTTCCAGAAGAACTCGGCGATGTCGCGGTCGGGCTTGCCGAGGCTTAACTCGTGTCGGCGGGCGCAGCCGATGATCTTCGGGAACTGCGTGTTGGCGTGCTGGCCCGGCAGGCAGTCCTTGCCGCCGGCCAGCGGCCCCAGGATCGCCTCGTGGTGAAACTTCCACGACAGGCTCAGGTACCGCTTGTCGCCGGTGATGGCGTAGAGTTCGACCAGGACCTCGTTCATGCCGCCGTGCTCGCAGGCCAGCATCTCCTGCCACTGCTTGTCCGTCAGGTCCTTGGTGACCTCCTCGGTCCAATCGGCCAGGCGCGTGGCGGCGGCCAGGGCCTTCTTGTTATGGCAATAGCGGTACGCGTCGATGAGGCCCGCCAACTCCTTGTGCAGCGTGTACCAGGGTGCCCAGATGTCGTTCAGGCTGAAACTCTTGGCGCGGATGTTCCCTTCGGCCAGTTCCTTGAAACATTTCCGTCCGCCGGGGAACGCCGCCAGGTACCCGTCGCCGTGGGCCTTCTGACAGGCGGCCAGTTCGTCCACGATGTAATCGACCTTTTTGCGCAGCGCCTCGTCGCCGGTGGAGGCGAACATCATCGCGCACGCCGATAGGTAATGGCCGAGCGAATGGCCGGCTAGTTTCCTGCGTTCCCAGCCCTTGTAGGGCTCGGCCTTGGGCTCGAGGTCCGCACGCTTGCGGAACCAGGCCAGCAGGCGGTCGGGCTCGACGGAACGCAGATACGCCCGGTCGCGCTCCTGGGCCTTGCGGAACGGCCCTTCGAGCAGGCGGACCTGTTCCAGCGGAAACGGGCGGGCGGCGAACTCGACCGCCCTCTTCGCCTTCTGGGGCATCTTGCCGTCGAGCCAGTCCGCACGAACGACGCCGACACTCGCCAGAAGAGGACCGAAAATGGACACCAGCGAAATCGTGAGAATACGCAGCATGAGGGTTCCTCCTTTGCGGACGGCATGGGCAAAGGGATCGAGCCGCCACCGGCATCTCGCGTGGATCCGCCCGCGAGGGAACCTTGTCCCTCTCCGGACGGACCCCACGCCCCTTCGGCTGCCATCAGCGTCCGCCCTGAACGCAGTCGAAGGGGCGGGCTCTTCCGTGACGCCGATCCGCGGGCCGCACCTCGGCGCGCCCGTAACAGGACGACCATCCCAGTTTATTCTGTCTCCGGCCGGGGCGTCAAGGCGCTTTCGCAGCGGGCGTCGCAACGGAGCCGTTTGCCTTGTGGGGGTCGGTGGGGTCGTGGAGGCGAGGTCGGGGCAAGCCCCTTTTCCCTCTTGACCGGGACCCGTCGGGCCGATACAGTTCATTTGTCATGGCACGATGCAGCGGGAATCCGGTCCTGGGCCTTAGACTTTAACGCCCTCCGGGGTCGCTGCGCGCGGAACCAGAGAACCGCCGGCCTCGGGGACGGGCCCCGGGGCTGGTTTTTTGCGCGAGACGTACAACCAGGAAGGTGCCACGGTTTGCTTGTCAAACCGTGCGTCGGTTCTGGCAACACGGATTGCAAGCAATCCGTGGCACCCCCGTAAGCGCGGCGGGTACGGCGTTCGAGCATCTGGTTGCTCGTGGCCTGAGGTGGCACCCCCGTAAGCGCGGCGGGTACCCTTGCCCGGCGCGTGAGTTTCGACTATAAGGGAGGCTTGCCCGAGGAGGCCGGCCATGGCCAAGCGCAACGACAAACGGGTGCTGGTCTTCGACACCACCCTCCGCGACGGCGAGCAGTCGCCGGGCGCCAGCATGAACCTGACCGAAAAACTGGAGGTGGCCCGGGCCCTGGAACTGCTCGGCGTGGACGTCATCGAGGCGGGGTTCCCCGTCACCTCGCCGGACGATTTCGAGGCCGTCCGGGCCGTCGCCGCCGAGGTCGAGCGGCCGGTGGTGGCGGGCCTGGCGCGCTGCGTGGACCAGGACATCGATCGGGCCGCCAAGGCCGTGGCCGAGGCGCGCCGGCCGCGCATCCACGTCTTCCTCGCCACCAGCCGCATCCACCGCGAGCACAAACTCCACAAGGCACGGAGCGAGATCCTCCGCCTCGCCGTCGCGGGCACCGAGCGGGCCAAGCGGGCGGTCGAGGACGTCCAGTTCTCGCCGGAGGACGCCGCCCGCACCGAGCCGGAGTTCCTCGCCCGCGTCGTCGAGGCCGTCATCGACGCCGGCGCCACCACGGTCAACATCCCGGACACGGTGGGCTGGGCCACGCCGGACGGGTTCCGCGGGCTCATCGAGCACCTGTTCGAGCACGTGCCGAACATCGCCCGCGCCGTCATCGCCGTCCACTGTCACGATGATTTGGGGATGGCGGTGGCGAACAGCCTGGCGGCGGTCCAGGCGGGGGCCCGGCAGGTGGAGTGCTGCGTCAACGGCCTGGGCGAGCGGGCCGGCAACGCCGCCCTCGAAGAGGTGGTCATGGCCCTTTCGACCCGCCAGGACGCCTTCGGCGGGTGCTGGACGGGCATCAACACCGAACGCCTCTACCCGACGAGCCGGCTCGTCAGCCGGGTGACCGGCCTGGGCGTGGCGCGGAACAAGGCGGTGGTCGGCGAGAACGCCTTCGCGCACGAGTCCGGCATCCACGCGGACGGCGTCCTGAAGAAGCGGACCACCTACGAGATCATGGACCCGAAGGCGGTGGGCGTGGCCCGGAGCACCCTCGTCCTGGGCAAGCACTCCGGCCGGCACCAGTTCCGCCGGCGGCTGAAGGAACTGGGGTTCCGCCTCCCCGCCGAGGAGATCGACCGCCTGTTCTTCGGCCCGTTCAAGGCCCTGGCCGACCGCAAGGGCGAGGTCTTCGACGAGGACATCGAGGCCCTCGTCGAGACCGAGGTCCTGACCGTCCCCGAGACGTGGCGCCTCCGCGGGCTCCAGGTGGCCACGGGCACGGCCGGCATGCCGACCGCCACCGTCGAACTGGAGGAAGTGGCCACCGGCGAGGCCCATCGCGACGCCGCCACCGGCGACGGACCCGTCGATGCCATCTACCGGGCCGTCGAGAGGCTGACGGGCGTCTCACTCCAGTTGACGGACTACCAGATTCGCTCGGTCACGGGCGGCAAGGAGGCCCAGGGCGAGGTCCGGCTCGAGGCCCGCCACCAGGACCGCCCGGTCACCGGGCGGGGCGTCTCGACCGACGTCCTGGAGGCCAGCGCCCGCGCGTTCGTCAATTGCATCAACCGCGCCCTCAGCCGCCAGCGCGCCGGTAAGCCGGGCATGACGGATAAAGTGAAACACAAGAGGAAGAAGAAGGCGAAGAAGAAAAGGAAAAAGCAGGCGGAGACCAAGCACAATCGCAATTGACATATTTAGCCGCCGGACTTGTCCGGCGCGGGCGCGAAGACCAAGGTCGCCGGCTAAATGGGCGCGCCGGGCGCGTGCCGTGCATTGAAAGGAATCCCCATGACCGAATCGCAAGCCAACAAGGCCGTCCTCGCCTACTCCGGCGGGTTGGATACCTCCGTCATCCTGCCCTGGCTGCGGGAGATCTGCGGCTGCGAGGTCGTGGCGTTCGTGGCCGACCTCGGCCAGGGCGGCGGGGAACTGGACGGCATCGTCGAGAAGGCCAAGCAAAGCGGCGCCACCGAGGTCTACGTCGAGGACCTCCGCGAAGAGTTCGTCACCGAGTACCTCTGGCCCATGCTCAAGGCCGGCGCCGTCTACGAGGGCAAGTACCTGCTCGGCACGAGCATCGCCCGCCCCCTTATCGCCAAGAAGCAGGTCGAGGTGGCCCGCCTCACCGGCGCCGACGCCGTCGCCCACGGCGCCACCGGCAAAGGCAACGACCAGGTCCGGTTCGAGTTGACGTTCATGGCCCTGGCGCCGGACCTGATGGTCCTGGCCCCGTGGCGGGACCCGCGGTGGACCCTCACCAGCCGCGAGGCCGCCGTCGAATACGCCGAGGCGCGCGGCATCCCGATCGCGCAGTCCAAGGAAAGTATCTACAGCCGCGACCGCAACCTCTGGCACCTAAGCCACGAGGGCGCCGAACTGGAGGACCCCGCCAACGAGCCGCAGGACCGCGTCTTCGTCCTCTCCTCGCCCCTCAGTCGGGCACCGGACGAGCCGGAGTACGTGGAGATCGAACTGGAGACCGGCGTGCCCGTCGGCCTGGACGGCGAGCGGCTGGACCCGGTCGAGATCGTCGGTCGGCTGAACGCCCTCGGCGGCGAGCACGCCGTCGGCCAGGTGGACCTGGTGGAAAACCGCCGCGTCGGCATCAAGTCGCGCGGCGTGTACGAGACGCCCGGCGGCACGATCCTGTACGCCGCCCACGCCGCCCTGGAGGCCCTGTGCCTCGACCGCGACACCCTCCACACCAAGCAGCAGGTCGCGCTCTGGTACGCCGACCTGGTCTACGACGGCAAATGGTTCTCGCCGCTGCGGGAGGCGCTCGACGCGTTCGTCGACCGCACGCAGCGGAACGTGACGGGCACGGTCCGGCTCCGCCTGCACAAGGGCCACGTGGTGTACGCGGGGGCCTCCTCGCCCCACAGCCTGTACCGCACGGACCTCGCGAGTTTCGTCATGGGCGAAGGGTACGACCCGGCGGACGCCACCGGGTTCATCCACCTGTTCGGCCTGCCGCTGAAGGTCCAGGGGCTGGTGCGACGGCAAAGCGAGCAGCGAAACAGTTAGCCGCGGAGCGCTTCCCGCGCGGCGGGTCTCCCGACCCGCCGCGCATGCCGCCCCGAGCGCGGTGGGTACGGAGACCCACCGCGCACCAGTGCGTCTGTTCGGCTGCGGGAGACCGCCATGAACCTCACGCTCATCGGGTACCGCTGTACGGGCAAGACCACGGTCGGCGACATCCTGTCCGAGGCGCTCGGCTGGCCGCTCGTCGACACCGACACCCGCATCCAGGAGCGCGCCGGCCGGAGCATTCGCGAGATCGTGGCCGACGCCGGCTGGCCGGAGTTCCGCCGCCTCGAACGCGAGGTCGTGAACGAGGTGACCGCGGGCGACGAGCAGGTCATCAGCGCGGGCGGAGGCGTGGTCCTGGACGAGGAGAACACCCGCCGGCTCCGCGAGAGCGGGAAGGTCGTCCTACTGACCGCGCCGCCGGAGATCATCCGCCAGCGCATGACGGCCGACGCCAAGACCGAGACCGAACGACCTGACCTGACCGCAGAGGGAGGCCTGGAGGAAATCCGCACGCTGCTGGCCCAGCGCGGTCCGAAGTACGACGCCGCCTGCCATTACCGCATCCCAACGGACCGTTTCCCGGCGGAGGAGACGGCCGGGCGGATCCTGGCCTGGCTCAAGGCCAATCGCGACCTCTGAGGGGCTGGATGTGTGTGGCCCGGCCGGCTTGCCCGGCCGGGCGCGCTTCGGGCCGGGAGACTGACCCGCCGGAGGCGGACCCGCCGCGCGCGAAGCGGCGTTGCCGTCCTACTTGCCCGCGAACGCCTCATAGTACTTCTGGAGGGTGTCGCGGGCCGGCAGGCCGCCCTTGGTGACGAGGATGCGGTAGCGGACGGTCAGCGACTCGCCCTCCGGAATCTTCTTCTCGAAGAACGCCCCGAACCGCCCGTAGGGCCGGTACGCCGAGTACCGCGTGCCCTTCGGGTTCGACGGGTGGTTCATGTGCTGGACGGCGTACGTGTTGCCGCGCAGTTCGTACCTTTCGGCGGCCCAGGGCAGGTCGCGTTCCTTCCCCACGTTGCCGGCGTTGATGCGTTCCTCCGGGAAGACGTACTTGGCGGACTTGTTCTTCGCCACGCCGTTGTGCGGGCGGTACTGGACGCCGGCGTGCTCCGGGTCGCCGCGGAGGTCGGCGGCGGCGTCGGCGGCCTTGAGGGTCGAGACGAAGTCCACGACGACGATGCCGTCGTCGGTGGGCGGCGGGCGGAACGTCATGGTCCGCTCCTCGACGAGCATGGTCTCGCCCTTGGCGTTGACCCAATGGGTGAGGGACGCGAGGACGGCCTCGTCTTTGCCGGCCTCCTTCTCGAGAAACTTCTGGTGGACGATGTCGCCGCCGCTCATGTGCCAGAGGTCGTACCGTTTGCCCTTGTACCCGACGGCGCGCCACCCGATGAAGATGCCGCGGTGGTGCGTGTACTTGCCGCCGGGCCCCTTCGTGATGGGCTCGCCGTCGGCCGGGTCGAGGACGTGGAGGTACGGCTTGTAGGTCTCGTGGTGCCGCTCCTTGGTGGAGGTATCGTGGGCATACATGTAACGGGCCACGGGTTTGCCCTCCAGGAGCACGTCCATGTGCTCGCCGGGCGTGTCCTTGAAGGAGAAGTCGGCCCGGGCCGCGCCGGCCCATCCGAGGACCGGCACCAGCGCCGCGGCAACCAGGAAGCGTCGAGTGACGGTGTGCATGGTTCGCCTTTCCGTGTTGGGGGTTCGGCCTCCCGCCGGCGTGGCAGGTGCCTCAGGCCCTGAAATCCTCGGGCGCCAATTCGAGCCGCCGGCCGGTCTCGGCCGACTCATTGGCCTTCAGGGCCGTCACCGCGGCGACGAATCCGACCTCGGCGGGGCAGGTCAGCTTCGCCCGGCCGCGGACGGCCTCAAAAAAATTCTCCAGGTGGTACTGGTGAACGGGCTTGGCCTCGCCGGGATATGGGATGGGCGGGTAGGCGCGTCCGTCGCCCTCGAGTTCCTTCTCCCAGTCGGCGTAGGGAGCGCCCTTCTGCCGCCGCAGGCCGCCCTTGCCCTCGTGCTGGGAGATGGTCAGCCCCCCCTCGTCGCCGGTGAAGACCTCGAAGAAGCCGCGGTCCTCGCTCATCGTGACGATGTCGTACTCGCCGCGGACGGTCCGACGCTCGCTTTCCCGGGCGTTGTCCCATTCAAAGATGCAGGTGATGTTGTCATACCAATCGTAGAAATCGTAGTAGTCGCGTCCGGCGGCGGCGAAGACGGCCTTGGGCGGAGCGTGCAGGAACCAGTTGAACACGTCCACCTGGTGCGAGCCGAGGTTCGCCATCGGCCCCGCCGAAAACTTCTTTGACCACCGCCAGTCGCGGAACTCTTGCATCGATTCGTAGCCATACTTCGCAAGGAGGGCCCGGTCGATTTCGTACTTCTCCTTCCACCCCTGCCGGACGCGTCGATGGCCGTGCCACTGCCCGGAAACGTGGACGATTCGCCCCAGCGCCTGCTTCTTGTCGATGTACTCCAGCGCCGCGTGATACCGCGGGTTGGACCGGTGCTGCCGGCCCACCTGGACGAGGCGGTCGGCCTTGCGGGCCGCCCGGACGATGCGCCGCGCCCCGGCGAGCGTGTGGTGCATCTCCTTCTCGCAGTACACGTGCAGCCCCGCCTCCAGGCACGCCACGGCCTGGTCGGCGTGGAACGCATCGGGCGTGGCGACGATGGCGGCGTCCAGGTCCGACTCGGCGGCGAGCATCTCGCGATAGTCCTCGTACACCCGGACCGGCTGCTTGTAGGCGGCCAGCAGGCGACCGGCGTACCGCCGGGAGAAGGACCAGAGGTCGCACACCGCCTTGAACCGGACGCCGGGGATCTTCAGACCGTACCGCAGGAGTAGCCGGCCGTGGCTGCCCGCCCCGATGATGGCCACGTGGATGGGCTCGGGCCCGGACGTCTCGGCGACGACGGCCGGCCCGACCATCGCCAGGCCCGCGGCGGCGGAGGTGTCGGTCAGAAACCGGCGGCGCGAAAGACGACGGTCCGGCATGCGGGGCTCCTTCTCTGCGGGGTGACCGTTGCGTCCGCGCTAATCCTGTTCCCCCGCCGTCCAGCGGATGGCGTTCGCGATGAGGCGGCGGTAGTGCGGGTTCCGGTACGCGTGAGCGTCGTGGCCGTTGATGAGATAGCAGACCCGGGCTCCCTTATACGTGCGGGTCCAGCCGATGGCCTCCTCGCTGGACTTCTCGTCGGTCGTCAGGATGACGTGGGCCTTCGGGCTGACCCAATACCGGCAGTACGTCTCGTCGTGAATCTCGAAGTCCTTGACGCCGCGCGTCACCGGGTGCTTCGGGTCCGCGACGTGGACGGTGTAGTCCACGCCGTGCTTGTACCCGGACTTCCCGTACCGGACGCCGTCGATGGTGGTCGGCTTATGGAACCACTGGCCGCCGACGATTCGGCGGAACTCGGGCCAGGCCTGCCAGGCCGCCAGCGAGTGATGCAGGGCCACCAGGCCCACGCCCTTCTCCAGCAGCGCCAGGAAGTTCTTCCGCCGCTTCTCGGAAATCTTCTGGGTCATGTTGTAGAGGACGATCACATCGTACGGCCAGTCGGACGTGTCCTCGAAAATCTCGCTGTGGTCCTTCAGGGCGACGTGCGTGGCCTGGACGCCCTCCATCGCCTCGAAGATCTCCAGGAACGGCTCCTTCCTGAACCCGTGGCCGCCGGTGAGGACGACGGCCTTGACCGCTTTCGCGTCGGCGTCGGCTTCGCCGGCCGGCGCGACGGCTCCGCCGACCAGCAGTGACGTAAGGCCTAGCGCGAGAGCCGTGAGCGTATACCGCCGAAATCGCTTTCGCATTTACCTCTTCCCTTCTTGGGCGCTTGCGTGCCTCGCCCTTGCTCTACGCGCCGGGCAAGCCCGGCGGCTAACTGTGGCGCGAGGCAGGCGGTTGCGGTTTCCGTTTGCTGTTACTCAGTCACTCAGGTACTTGCCGTCACACCGTCCACGGTTCGCGGTGCGGGTAATCGAGCATGGCGTTCGCCTCGGTGCTGTCGCCGGTGAACCGCTCGGCCTTCGGGTCCCAGGTCAGCGTCTTGCCGGGATGCTTCATCGCGATGTGGTGCAGGATGCACACGGTGCACGAGCGGTGGCCGACCTCCGCCGGGGCCACCGGGTCCTTGCCGGTCCGGCAGCACCGGAGGAAGTTGCGCATGTGGTTCTTGCTCTCGTAGAGTCGGACGTCGTCGTCGGCGAGTTTGGTGCGGAGGATGTCCTTGGGCTCGGATTTCCAGTTGCCGCGCGCCACCCACAGCCAGCCGTCCTCACCGATGAACTTGACGCCGGCGCTGCCGTTGTGGGAGATGAGTGTCACGCCGCTCGCGTACTCGGCCTCGGCCTTGAAGCCGACGTGCACGTCGAACAAACCGCGGTCGGGGAACTCGGCCGTCGCGCTGACCCGGACGGGGCCGCCGTCGCGGTCCACGCCGAGGCCCCACTGGGCGACGTCGTACATGTGGGCGCCCCATCCCGTAATCATGCCGCGCGAGTACGCCTCTATCTGGAGCCAGCCCGGCCGGCCGAAGCCCTTTTGCGGATGCACGCGGTCCTGGGTGTACGACGCCTCCGGCGTGGGGCCGAGCCACATGTCGTAGTTCAGGTTCTTGGGGACGGGCATCGGTTTGGGGTCGCCTTTGCCGTGGTCCGTGGGAATGACGACCTCGATGGTCTTCAGTTTGCCCAGGTACCCGTTCCGCACGAGTTCGCAGGCCTTGCGGAAGCGGATGTCCGACCGCTGCTGCGACCCCGTCTGGAGGACCACCTTGTTCCGCCGGACCGCCTGGACGAGTGTCCGCCCCTCGACCACCGAATGGGCAAACGGCTTCTGGAGGTACATGTGCTTGCCGGCGTCGGCGGCGGCCACGGCGCACAGGGCGTGCTGGTGGTCCGGTGTCGAGATGGTGACGGCATCGATATCCTTTCGGGCCAGGAGTTTCCGGAAGTCCTGGTACGCGTCGACCGTAGCCTGGAGGTTGCGTTCCTTGTAGCGTTTCTCGACGTCCGCTTTGGCGTGCTTCGCGCGGTCGAGGTCCAGATCACACACCGCCACGAGTCGGGCGCCCGCCGATTCATCCAGCCCCTGGTACAGTGCGTTCCGCATGTCGCCGTGTCCCATGCGGCCGGTGCCGATGGAACCCACCGCGAGGACGTTGCTCGGCGCGTCTGCGCCCAGGACGCTGGCCGGAACGACGTACGGCGTCGCGACCGCCGCGGCTGCGCCCTTCAGAAACGTTCGTCGTGTCAGGCCGTTTCGCGTCATGGTCAGGTTTCCTTTCCGGCTGCTTCGGTGGAATCGACGTACCGCTCGTACGCCTGGGCCACGTTGGCCTCGTCGGCGCCGCCGCGGTGCACGTACACGCGGTAGCGGAGCGTGACGGGCTTGCCCGGCTTCAAGGTGGTAGGCTGGAGGGCGGGCCAGCAGGCGCCGAGAAATCCGTAGTGGCGGAGGATCCAACCCGTCGGGGCATCCGGGTTGGCCGGGTGGACGAAGACGGCCCCGCCGCTCATCTCCTTCTGCATGCCGAAACGGGCCGAGAGGTCCGCCCAGGGCGAGCGCTTCAGCAGTTGGTCCTCCTTCTGGACGCCGTCAGCGACCGTGATGGTCGTGTCCCGGCGCGGACCGAAGCGGACGTTGAATCCGCCGTACCCCTTCCGCTTGGCGCCGAGGAGTTCGAGGGGCCCGCCGACGGCCTCGAAGGTAAGCGTGAAGTCGACGGCCCGGCCCCCGTCCGAGAGCGGGTACACGGCCATGCGGATGCGTTCGCGGCCGGCGCGTTCGCCGCCGTCGAGAAGCCAGTCGTTCGAGACGTCCACGACGGCCCACGCCGCGCCGGCGCTACGGCGGTTCCACGTCCCGTGCCGCTGGTGAAGGCCCTTCAGGTGCCAGGTCTGGACCGCCTTGCCGCGGGCCTTCATTCGGGGCCAGGCCCAGAAGATGCCCCGGTGATGGTAATGGTCCTTCGGGAAGTCGCCGGTCACCACCGTGCCGTCCGGCGCGTGGACGGGATGGCAGTAGCAGGCCCGGCGGTAACGGTCGGGGACGCCGGCCTTCGTCTGCACGCCCCAGTTGTAAACGACGACGGGGTCGGCGCCCTGGAGGATGCGGAGCCGGCCGCCGTCGGACTCCTCGATGCGGAAGGCGGGCGGCGCCTCGCCGGCGCGGCCGAGGCGAGCGGCCGCCAGGCCGGCGGTCCCGGCGGAAGCGGCGGCGAGGAATGTCCGGCGACTCAGGCGGTGGATGCTCATGGAAAGTTCACCCCATGGTTCAACCCCCGCTCCGCCTTCGCGTCGCGGCCAAAATGCGCCGCTTGTCGCTGTTCGAGGCCGGTGCGGGAGCACCGGGTCCTCCTCATCTGCCGTGGAACGTGCCAAGCCGGATGAGGATAACCGACCGCTCCCGCCTTCGCCCTTCGGGCTACGGCGGGCAAGCCCGCGGCCAGCTAGACCACGAAGCGCCCCGTGGTCGAACGGCGGTGCGCCTCATTCCCTTACGGCCTCCACGAACGCCTCGATGTTTTCGGTGGGGACGCCGGGCGGCATGCCCCCGCCGCAGGAGAGCACCAGGCCTGCCGTCTCGCCTGCGTCCTCCAGGGCGGCGCGGACGGCGGCGCGCACGTCGTCCGGAGAGCCGGCGGCCAGCACATCGCGCGGCGATACGTTGCCCACCAGGGCCACCTCGCCGCCCGTCCACCGGCGCATCTCGCCGAGGCCGTGCTCGTGCGAGAAGTTGAAGAGGTTCACACCCATCCCGGCCAGGTACGGCGCGCACACCCGTCCCGGCGCGTCGTTGTGGAAGAACCGCACGCGGGCCTCGAACGCGGCGAACGCCTTCGCCAGGTAGGGCTCCGCGAAGGCCAGGAAATCGTCCTCCCCCAGGAACCCCACCACGTCGTCCAGCAGGAAGATGCCGTCGATGGTGTCGAACGTCTCGGCCTGGAGGCGGAGCCAGTCGACGAGGAACGCCGTCACGGTCGCGAGCAGGGCGTGGACGCGGTCCGGGTCGGTCTTGACGGCCAAGAGGAAGTCGGTATTGCCCATCAGGAACGCCGCCACGTTCAGCGGCCCGCGGGCGACGGCGAAGCGGACGGCGTGGCCGGCCTCCTCGATGGCGCCCCGCGCATGCACCAGCCGCTTCAGCACGAGCGGCGGCAGACCGTGACGGGCCGGGTCCGGCTTGGCCAGGTCCGCCATCGCGTCCGTGCCCGTCAGGACGGGCTCGGCGAACGGGAACTCGTCCTCGTGCCACACCGGCCGGGCGCCGAAGGCGGAGGGCTCGGTGCACATGCCGAACTCCGACCAGAACCCCGGCAGGAAGAGGACCTCGGGGAAGCGGTCGACAGCCCGCCGGTTGGCCTCCAGCCACATCCGCTCGGAGGCGAAGTAGTCCAGCAGCGTCATGCCAGCCCAGTTCGGCAGCCAGGGGCTGTCGATGATGAACCCCACGGGTACGGGCTCGAGGCGTTCACCTGCGACGACGGCCAGCAGCGTCTCCCACTGGGCCCGGTTCAGAGCAGCGCCTCCTTGCCTTTCTTTCTGCGGACGAAGTGGGCCAGGGCCACCGCCCCGATGAAGGCGGCGATGCCGGCGATGCCCCACCACCCGGCCTTATTGTGGGCCATGTACACGCTGAGGATGGTGACGGCGAGAACGCCGAGCGCCATGGCCAGGTTCCAGATCCATCGGCCGACGCCACGGGGCATCTCATCGCCCAGCAGCCGGCGCTGGTTCAGCACCAGGGCGAAGGCGGCGTAGGCGATGGGAATGACGATGAACATCGCCACGCTCGTCGGCAGGACCAGGTAGGGGGCGGCGCCTGTCCAGATGAACGGTCCGAGCACGCCGACGGCCGGGATCAGGGATCCCAGCCGGTAGAGCCAGCCTCGGCTGGGGCGGCCCGCCATCTCGCAGATGCAGAACCCGTTGATGAGCATCAGGATGATGATACTCGAGACGGCCATTCCCACCACGCCGAACCCGAACACGTAGTGGGCCAGGACGTGGCCGGTCAGCGGTTTCAGGGCCTCGGCCAGTTGGATGTTGTCGCGGCGGACGATCATGGCGGCCAGTCGGCGGTCGGCCAGGGGAAGGGCGTGAATGAGGGCGTCTTCCTTAGCCTTGACTTCGACCGGCGTATCGCCCGCGGTGGCGTCGGCGAACGCCTCGGCGCCCATCGCCTCCTTGACCCGCTTCAGCGCGTTGCCGCGGTAGCCCTTCACGGCGCTGGGGTCGGCGCCGAGGAGGGCGTCGCGGAGCCGGTTCCGCTTGGCCGTTTCGCTGAGGTCGGCGAACGCCCCGTCGTTCACTTCGTCCAGGATCTCGTTGGTCACGTAGACGGTGAGGGGCTTGTCCTTGACCCTCTCCCCGGTCTCCTCGCCCACGTAGCCGTCGTCCAGGATGGAGCGCAGGCGCTGGCGCTGGACCGCTTCGTCCAGTTCGGCGAAGGACGGATCGTCCACCACCTCGACCACCGCCGGCAGGGTGTCGGCCTTCGGGAAGTGGACGGCCGGTTCCGTATGGAATTGCGAGGCGGAGGCAATGATGACGCACCCGGTGGCCAGGACGAAGGGGATGAACAGGCCGATGGCGAGGTCGAACGATGCCATCCCGCGGAAATCCTTGTTCCACCCCTTCTTCAGCATCGAGTAGGGCAGGAGGAAGGTCATGTTGATGCCGACGGCCGTCGCCGCCGCCGCGATCAGCGAGTCCCGCTGGTCGGTCACGAGGAGCCCCGACCAGAAGTCGCGGAACTCGCCCGTGGCCGCCAGGGCCTCCTCGAACGTCTCGGCCGGGCTCCAGAGGAGCGTCGGGTCCGGGACGAAGCCGGCCAGGATGCCGCCCCAGTCCAGGGCCCCTTTGCCGGTCATGTAGATGACCACGCCGAAGAACGAGAGGACGATGCTGCCGACCATCGCCTTGAGGATGATATCGAAGACCTTCACGCCCCATCCGCCCTTGTCGTACAAGTAGACCATCGCGACGCAGAGAAGGGCGACCGACCCGACGATGATGCCGTTGGCCGTGTGCGGCGCCATGACCTCGATGCCGAAGACGCTCGGCATCAGGTTCTGCCGGAACGCCTTGGCGGCCAGGGTGAACTGCGGCAGGGACCAGACGCAGTTGGCCAGGAGGGTCGCGATCAGCCACCCCCACGCCAGCACGGGGTTCACGTGCTGCCGGATGGCCCGGAACGGCCGCTCGCCCGTCGACAGGGTGACGTAGGCGATGGCGCTGAGCATGATGACGCCGATGATCATCGCCATCGGCTGG
>Ga0180433_10002798_pt1 | contig 26400 bp, 20 predicted proteins | sample SS_ome_8_FD_132980 | JGI IMG/M metagenome (GOLD analysis project Ga0180433, IMG submission 132980) | Hypersaline lake sediment archaeal communities from the Salton Sea, California, USA - SS_1_D_1 metaG | ecosystem: Environmental > Aquatic > Non-marine Saline and Alkaline > Hypersaline >... | reverse complement strand
CTCGTGTCTCGAACTCGAAGGGTTCACCACGCTGATTTCTTTCGAACGCAGCCAGAGCTGCAGGCGCATCGTCGGGGTGAATGAGCGTTTCGAAACTCTTGCCAATAACCTGTTCTGAACGATAACCCATTTCACTCTGAAAGGCTTCGTTCACCTGTATGAATCTTCTCTCCATGTCAATGGTATAGATAATGTCGTATGTGTGTTCAATGATGTTGTGATATTTCTCCGCGCTTTTCCTCAGTGCTTCCGCCTTTCGCATCTCGGTGATGTCCCGTGAATTGAGGATAAAGCATATGGTAGCATTGCGTTCATCTTCAATGCGCTTAATTGAAGATTCCAGATATCTCCATGGGCCCTCACCACTTTCAAAGCGGAATTCGACGCTCTGTGGTGTCGCATGGTATTTTTGAGGCTCATCGATTATACTGAGCAGAATATTTTTATCTGACGGATGAATGAAGCTCGTAATATTCTCACCGATAACGTTGATTGGGTCAAAGCCGAGGATGCGGGTTATCGATTCGCTGACGAAGAGAATGGTCCCATCGTGGGCGACAATTGAAATAACCTCGGATACGTTTTCAATGAGGAGCCGGTAGTGTCGTTCAGTGAGCAAGAGAGCACGTCTCGCCCGATTGATTTCGCTGAGATCCCTTATAAGACCGATAGTGCCGAGAAAATTTTTCTGTGTATCGTTATCATATTTATAGAGGCCGATTGCGATTACTTCTCCTTCGTCGTAGTGCTTGCTGCTTCCACGAGCATTTTTTAATCGCACTTTGAGATTTCTGGTAATCCTCTCGCCGGTTCTCTTCTCATCGAACAGGCGGGGTGTCTCCGATTCAGTTGTCTGTTTCCCCCGGTACCGCGGGAGGACCTTGGCGCGTTGGACGTTCTCTGCATCTTCGGGATGTAAAATGGTGCTGAAGTGCTTGCCGATGAGATTCTCTGAATCATATCCGAGCTTTTGAATTGAGTCATTAACGTAGATGAAATTTCCGTTAGAATCTATTCGATATACAATATCGGGCAGGGTCTTGATAAGTTCACTGTATGTTTCTCTATTGACGTTCATCGAATAATTGTATGAGCCTTTCACCAGTTTTTGCCGTGCGCTTGTTGTCGTTGCCTCGAATGTTCCAGATGATGAATCTGCCCGGAATGAAGATGGGTATGCCCGTGACATTTACAGTATCGTCATCTATTTTGAATATGAAAAATGTTTTTTCTGCCGGCGCGATACTGCAGGCCGGTGCCACCGGATTTTTTATTAATTCATTATGGTGTCTGAAGGAGAAGGTGATGCTCTTGCGTGGATGGATATGGCGAGGGCTATTCGCTCTTTGCGGTAAACGTTATGATGAATCTCGTTCCACCATTTCTGTTCAGCTCAACTGTTCCCCCGATCTGCTCGGTAAGTATGTTGATGAGCTGCAATCCCATTGATTCGGTATGCTGAAAATCAAGGGTTTCGGGAATTCCCACACCGTTATCCGATACATCTATTCCGTAGGTGTCCGTTGTGTCTTTGCGCAACGCGACGCGTATCTCGCCTTCTCCATCGTCAGGGAACGCGTGTTTGAGGGCATTCGATACGAGTTCGTTGATAATGAGAGCGCAGGGTATTGCTGTATCGATTCCGAGCAGTATATCTTTTGATTCGAGTGAAAAACGTAACTTTTCCGGGTTGACCTGATAGGTTCTGAAGAGTTCACTGGTAAGGCTTTGTATGTAGTTACCCAGATCAATTCTTCCGAGATCCTGTGACTGATAGAGCTTCTCATGAACGAGTGCCATGGAGCGCACGCGGTTCATACTGTCCTGGAAAAGCTCGATATCACGCTTATCGTGTATGTGCATTATCTGGAGCCGGAGGAGGCTCGAGATGATCTGCATGTTGTTTTTTACCCGATGATGTATCTCCTTCAGGAGCGCCTCCTTCTCCCTGAGTGAAGACCGTATCTGTTCTTCGGTTTTTTTCCGTGCAGTGATATCCCGGACAATAGCAAGGGTAGCCTGTTTCCCCTGATAGTGAATGATGCCGGCGTTGATTTCAATTTCAATTCTGCTTCCGTTCTTATGGATGGCACCGACTTCATATATCGGGAATACCTCTTCTCCTGCCAATCGCCGTTCATAGATCTGAACAACCCTGTTTATGTCATCAGGGTGAAGAAAAAGTGCGAATTCCCTGTTGGTGATCTCCTCGACAGTATACCCGATGATGTCTGCAATACGGTTATTGATGAATTTTAACTTTCCATTCTGCACAATTGCTATGCCGTCATTGGCCCGCTCCACCAGGTTGCGATATTTTTCCTCGCTCTCGCGGAGAGCCTCTTCTGATTTTTTTCTCTCGGTGATATCGGTTATTGCTGCAAAGCTCCCCCTGAATAGGTCGCCTTCGAATAGGAGCTGCGGAGATACGATGGTGGATATTGCCTTTCCATCTTTTCGCTTCCACTCGATCTCATAGACATTGTGTTTCCCCATTCGTCGTCCCGAGAGCTGCTCTTCCAATATGGGCAGGTTGATTCCGTCAACTAAGGAAGTGATGGGAGTACCGATTATCTCATCCGCGGTATAGCCGAGCATGTCACTCAGCTTCTGATTGACATATCGTATCACTCTGCTTTCATCCACTATGAGAATACCTTCATTCAGTGTTTCGATGAGCATGCGATAGCGCTCTTCGCTCTCGCGTAAGGCCTCCTCCGCTCTTTTACGCTCGGTGATATCGGACATGACACCACGGGTCCCGATAATTCTGTCTTTTTCATAAATTGCATTCTCAGATGCACGAACCCATCTCAATTCACCTGATTTCGTGAAGATCCTGAATTCAGCATTTTCTATTTCAAATATGCCGGCAAGGCTCCTTCTCACACCCTCTAATAGTTTTTGGCGGTCATCCTCGTGGACGAATTCGATGAAATTTTTTCCCACTATTTCCGATTGCTTATATCCATACTGTTTCTCAGCAACAGGGCTGACGTAAGTGAGGGTAGCGTCTGCATCAAGACTGTAGATGATATCACTGATGTTTTCTACGAGCTCTCGATATTTTGCTTCGCTCTCGCGAAGTGCTTTTTCCGCTCTCTGACGATCCATCACATTGGCGAAGATTGTACTGACGAGCTGAAGACGCTGAATAAGATCCTCCGGCCAGAGCTTTTCACTCCTGAGCGATCCGAATGAGATTACGCCCACAAGAGAATTGCCGACAATCAGAGGTATGGTGACATTCGATTTTGTTCCGTCACGAATAAAAACTTCTCTCTCTCGGAATGCCTCATCGGGGAGCTCATCGAGATGTGAAAATTTAATGATCTCTCCGCGAAGGAGCCTCTCGGCAGCCCAGGAGAGAAACGTGCCGTTGTAGATATCACTGACCGGAGCAGACTCACATCCGGGTGAAGCCCATGAGTTGAGAACTTGAAGCTGTTTCTTGCTCTCATTGTACTCAAAAAGGGTGCTCCGGTCAACCTGCAATGTGGTAACGATGCTCTGCATGGCGTTATCGATCTCGTTTCCAAGTTCCTTGCCGGTCATGGTCACAAAGCGTGAGGCGAGGTCGGCGATGAGTGATTCAAATTTCAGCCGCTCCCGGAGCGCGTCCTCGGCTTTTTTCATTCCGGTAATGTCCGTCAGGACACCTCGAATGCCGACAATACGGTCGCCGTCATAAATTGCCGTTCCGAGGGCCCGTGCCCATCGTACCTCGCCGTCCCTGGTGATGGCTCTGAACTCGGTCGGCTGCGGCTCCCCTCTGCTCACAACTCTCTGGAATCCCTCAACGCTAATCGGGATATCATCTTTGTGTATGATCTCCGTAAAGCTCCTGCCGATGATCTCAGGCTGTGCGTATCCGTACATTTCGACGGCAGGGCTCACATAGGTGATGATGCCCTTGTCGTCCAGGGCGTAGATCATATCATTTATCTTTTCCACCAGATCGCGATATTTCTCCTCGCTAGCCTTCAGCATTTTGTCCATGATGGAAATCTTATCGCTGATAGCCATTGAAAAGATGAGTGCCATCACAAGGGTTCCGGAAAGGTGGCTGTTCATGGTGAGGATGTTCACGGGCATTAATCCGAATGATTTCGCCAGAAGGATCAGGTAGCCGGTGATATAAGCCGAGAAGCCGATGAACAGAAAGCGGGCGTGTCGCGATCCTTTCAGCGTACCGTAGATGACGAGAATCAGTGACATGATGAGTGAATATGCTACCCAGAAGAAGAAGACGTTTCTGAAGAGGAGAAACGAGCTTAACAGCAGAGATAAGATAAGTTGAAGCGTAGCGGAAGGGAATATGGTATACACCAGGATGTTGTGGTAACGGGGAAATTTCTTTCGGGTATCGAGGAAGGATATAACATACAGTGTCATGAAAGCAATTCCGAAACAGATGCTGACGAAGATGAAGTGCGTGTTCCAAAAGATCGATTCCGGCCAGAGATATTGAAAGTCCAAGCCGTTCAGATGGAGCTGCACCAGCAACAGGGAGAGGATAAAGAGCGCGCAGAAAATGAAGGAGATATCCCTGTCAGATAAAAATATTAAGAAATTATAGATTATCAGTGCGATGATAATGCCGATGTAGAGCCACAGAAAGGAGAGCTCGCCGTTGATCCTGCTGATATATGCTTTCGTTGACCAAAGAACGAGGGGAAAATTGAGGGAGCTCAGGGTCTGAATGCGGAGGTAATAGGTATTCTCACCGGGGATAACTTCAATGGTAAAGACAAAATTTCGATCCTCGACATCCCTGGAATGGAAGGGGAGGTCAACTCCCGTTTTTATGCTCCGGTAACTGCCGGCCCGATCTGGGATGTACAGATAGACAAGATGAAGCTGCGAATAACCTACCTCGAGAAACATGTTTTTCATGTCCCGGGTTGTATTGTTCACGGTTATGCGGAACCAGTATGCAGAATCGGTATAGCCGAAATTGAGCGATGTCCCGTTTGATTGTTCCCAGCCGGCATGCTTCATCGCTTCCTGGATGGTAAGCTTTCCGCCCTTATCCTCGAGATATTCGGTATACGTGCCGATATCGGCTCTGCGAAAGGAGTCGTCGACGGCAATCGGTTCAGCGGCGTATAGTGGAATGTACATGAGAAGGGAAAGCAGCAGAAACACTTCCATTATGTATCGTCTATATGTTCTCATTCCTTTTTTACTATATCGGAGGGTTGTCATTTCATCAAGATAACTCTTCCGAAATTGTCGAGATGGCTGCATGCTCATGGATACTCTCATATTCTCATGTTCAGTTACTCACCTTTAAATTGAAGTATATATTTATGAAAGGATCAATTTTATAAAAAAGTCAAATAGTATTTCCCGGTGCTGTTTTATACTGAAAATGCATAGGGTACATTCCGGAGTGTTATCACGTATAGTGATTATGATGGATTTTTGTTGACATCTCTTTTCGATTGTATACATTCTTCTCGTTGGTCAAAACAGCGAGTAACTGGATCCATTCAGTATATTCCTATCGTCCATAGAAATACAAACCGGGAGGCACCCATGTTTGATAACTTGAGCAGAAGTGAGCGAGAAGCGATAAAGAAACAGGCGCTGGATGATTTTGCCAGATATGTCAACCCGCAGAAGGCTCGCGTTTTGAAAAATGCGGGGCTCGGAATCATCGAGGCGAAACGTGAAGGCGCGCTTGTCTGGGACATAACGGGGGAGCAGTATATCGACTGTATCAGCTCGGCGGGATCATTCAATGTCGGCCGGAGGAATCCTGAAATTGTCGAGGCACTCAAAAAGGCGCTCGATGAATATGATCTCGGTGTATTTCTTCTCTGCAGCAAGCCGAAAGCGGATCTGGCGAAGAAACTTGCCGAGATAACGCCCGGCGATCTGCAGTATGTCATGTACGGCACCGGTGGCGGCGAGGCAAACGACTTTGCCATAAAGCTCGCCCGGGGATTCACCATGAAAACTGATATCATCTCAACGGTTAAGGCCTATCACGGTCATACCGGCTTCTCGCTGGCTGCAATCGGTCGGGACGAATACAAGAAACCCTTCTTCCCGATGACTCCCGGTTTTGTCAATGTGCCCTTCAACGATCTGAAAGCGGCTGAGGAAGCGGTTACCGAAGAAACCGCCGCCATTATTCTGGAGCCGGTTCAGGGTGAGGGGGGAATACACCCCGCTACCGATGAGTATTTGCAGGGCTTACGGAAACTCTGCGACGAGAATGAGATACTGCTGATATTCGACGAGATACAGACCGGCTTCGGCAGAACCGGGAAGATGTTCTGTGCAGAGTATTCCGGTGTCGTTCCCGATATTATGACCGTTGCCAAGTCACTGGGCGGCGCCCTCTATCCGATATCCGCCACCATATACCGTGAAGAGCTGAACGACTTTGTCATGATGCATCCCTTTATTCATCTCTCAACCTTTGGCGGTTCCGACCTCGGCTGTTTTGTCGGGATGGCGGTGATCGACTTCCTGACAAAGAACAATATTCCGGAGCATGCCGCGAAGATGGGAGAGCGCTTTCAAAAGGGATTCGATGAACTCCTCAAGAAGTTCCCGGAGCTGCTGCTCGAGGTTCGGCGGAAGGGTCTCATGATGGGGCTTCAGTATACAAATGAAAGCATTGGCCCCCGGATGAGCTATCAGCTTGCGCAGAACGGCGTGATGGCTATCTATACCGGGAACGATCCCTCCGTAATGCGACTCATGCCCCCCCTGGTGATAGAAGCCGATCAGGTGGATTTTATTCTCGAGGCGCTGGACAGATCAATGGAGGTTATCGTCGAGCAGGGGGGAATAGAAAAAGAGTAAAAGGCGCGAGAGAAACAGCACCTTCTGAAACACTTTTCATTACTGTACCGGAGATAATAAGTGGGAGTTTTTTAATCAATCCATTCCCTTTCGAGGGAGACAAAAAATACTGTTTTAAAGATACCCGTGTGAAAGGAGCGCTTTATGGCAACATCTGATGAGATAATGGAGGCACTTGACGATTTCCAGAATCAGTGCAATGAAAACAAGCGGCTCAGGAGAATGCAGCGTGACTGGTCAAAGGTTCTTCACTTCAATGCGATCGATACCGGTGATTCCTTTACCATGACGGTTGTGCAGGGGGAGATTACGAAGAATGAAAAGGGATTGGAGGGCACTCCCGATGTTATCGTAGAAGCCGACAGCGAAACCATGTGTGATATGTTCTGGGGTGATATCAATCCGACGCAGAAGTACCTCAGGGGCGAGATAAAGGTGAAGGGGAGCCAGGAGGATGTCATGCGGATCGACGCCATCTCCGCGGTGATCTGGCCGGAGGTATAGCATGTCGATTATCGATGAGATTCTCAACGAGAAGGATGTTGAGAAGATACGAAAAGAGACAGAGGAGAATTACCGCGAATATGTCAATCCCTTCGCCCTGCGCATGTTCAAGAATGCCAGTCTCGATCTCATTGAGGGGAAGCGCGAGGGCGCAACGGTCTGGGACATCTCGGGTGAAAAATACATCGATTGTGTTACCGGAGCCGGAATCTTCAATGTGGGCAGGCATAATCCCGAAGTCGTTGCAGCGCTGAAAAAAGCGCTCGATGTCTACGACATGGGGGGATGGATAAGTATCATCAGGGAGCGGGGGCTCCTGGCAAAGAAGCTCGCCGAGATCACCCCCGGCGATCTGAAGTTTTCCCTGTTTTGCTGCGGTGGCGGTGAGGCGATTGAGGTTGCGGTGAAGCTCGCACGCGGCCATACCGATAAGACCGATATCATCTGCATGGAAAACGGGTATCACGGCGTTACCGGCTTTGCGCTTCCGGCGACGGGGCGGGACGTCTACAAGGAGCCCTTCGCGCCGCTCATTCCCGGCTACATTCACGTTCCCTTCAACGATATCCGTGCCGTGGAAGAGCGGATTACCGAAGAGACAGCTGCGGTATTGCTTGAGCCCATTCAGGGGGAAGGTGGTATTATTTCCGCAGATGATGAATACCTCCGGGATCTGCGAAAGCTCTGCGATGAGAACGAAATCCTCCTTATCTTCGATGAAGTGCAGACCGGCTTCGGCCGAACCGGGAAGATGTTCTGTGCGGAGCACAGCGGCGTGGCTCCCGATATCATGGTTCTGGCAAAATCGCTCTCCGGCGGGATGTATCCCATCTCCTGCGCAGTCTTTACGGAAGAGATCAGCGATTTCCTCATGACACATCCCTTTATCATCATCAACTCCTTCGGCGGAACATCCCTTGCCTGTCTTGTCGCTCTCGCCGCCATCGAGTACATCGAGAAGAATGATCTCCCGGCTCGTGCCGAGCGGATGGGTGAGCGATTCATGGAAGGGCTTCACGTCCTCCAGGAGCAGTATCCCGAGCTGGTTATCGATGTCAGGGGAAGAGGGCTGATGCTGGGGATGGAATTCCCCGAAGACAGCATTGGCCCCCGGATGGCCTATCAACTGCGGCAGAACGGGGTGATTTCAATTTATACCTTTAATAATCCGAGAATCATACGGATTATGCCGACGCTCGTTATCACCGAAGAAGAGGTCGATTTTGTTCTCGCGGCCTTTGATGCATCGCTGAAGGAGATACGGGAACAGGAAGCGCGAATCAAACGGAAAGAGGATGGTGGTTGATTATGGTACAGCTGCGAAGAGCTATTGGACTGCGAACGGTTATCTCCACCGGAGCCGGCATGGCCCTGGCGACGGTGACCTATGTCTCCTTTATCGAACTTGCCAGCTATCTCACCGGCAATTCGGCATGGATTGCGATACTGACGGCTGGAGTTATGGCACTCTTCGCCGGTTCCTGCTTCTGTGAGCTCAATTCGATGTATCCGACCGCAGCGGGCATCAAGATATTCATTGAGAAGGCCTTCGGCGAACGGTCAGCTATTATCATTGCCGGTGTCTACGTCCTCGGGCAGCTCTCAATTGTCGGTGCCGAGGTGTACATCCTCTCGCAGGCGCTTGCTCAGGGGATTACGATAGTACCGCCGGTAGTATGGGCAATAGCATTCGGTGCGCTCCTCTGGTTTCTGAACTACCGGGGAATTCGCATTGCCGGTATCACCCAGGATATTATTGCCTATACGATGTTTATAGGGCTTATAGCAATCTCTCTCTACGGATTTTACCGTATCGATTTTGCCATTGCAGAACCATTTTCTCTGGGAACGCTCGACGGATTTATTCAGGCTGTTGCGATGGGTATCACCGCGTATATTGCCTTCGAGTGGGTCATCACCATTTCCGAGGAGGTTACCGATGTCAGAATTGTTCCGAAGGGGATGATGATTGCCCTGGGTATTCTGAGTGTGATTTACGCACTCTTCTCCACGGCGATGACGTCAGTGCTCGGCTGGGATGTGCTGAAGGGGGTTCTCGATCCTGACGGTCTTCCCATACCGCATATCCTCTATGGGAAGTATCTCCTGGGAGGATTCGGGCTCTACTTCATGATCGGCATGTCGCTGCTCGCCTCCCTTACCTCCCTCAATGCCGGTCTTCTTACCGCATCGCGATTTGTCTACGCCATGGCACGGGACTGGTCTCTTCCCCGGTTTATTGCGAAGCTCCATCCACGCTATGCCACCCCATGGGTTGCCATGCTGGTGGTTACGGCTTTCTGCGTCCTGATAACGGTATACGGATTCATCACCCGCTATGTACTCTCAATGATATTCATTATTGCAAGCGCTGAATGCATAATGTATATGGTCATGGCCCTTTCGGTCATTCGCCTCCGCTACAAGGAGCCGGATACGGAGCGGAGTTTCCGCATCCGCGGCGGATTGGTAATACCGATCCTGGTGATTATCGTTTATGGCATCGTTGCGGGCTTCATACTCTTCGGGCCGGTGAAACCGCAGGATGAGCTGGATCAGAGAATTGCACTCTTCTTTATTGTGGGACTTACCGTTTTGAATACGCTGTATGTTTACACCCTCTGGCCCCGGCTCAGAGCAAAGTATCAGCGAATGGCGGAGGAGCGACAGCCACGCCGGCGAAGAAGAGCGACCGCGCAGGAATAGGAGATCGGGAAAGGATTCACCTATGCACGTTCTTGTTTTTGCTGATATCGAGGGGAGCTTCGGCATATGGAGGATGCGTCAGTGTCGAACGGGGACAGCCGAGTGGCAATACGGTCGGGAATGTCTCACCGAAGATGTCAACAGCGTTGTCCGGGGAGCTTTTCAAGCTGGTGCGGAGAAGGTGACCGTCAAGGATACCCATGCAACCGGTTTCAACTGTCTGACGAAAAAGCTGGATCGTCGTGTCAGATACATTGGCGGTCACTATTCCAAGCCGAGCTTTTTCGGGGATATTATTGACGGCGATATCGTTCTCTATGTAGCGATTCATGCTGCCTCGGGCACAGCGGATGCATTTTTCCCCCACACCCATTACGGGATATTCTCCGAGATGCGCATGAATGGACGGGTCGTCTGCGAGCTGGATATTTACGGAGGATATCTCGGCGAGTTCGGCATCCCCGTCGGTTTTGTCTCGGGGGAGAAGATCGCCGTTGAACAGGCGAAGGTTTCACTCCCCTGGATTCGCTCGGTAACCGTGGATAAGAATAAGGAAACCTACACATCAGGCGAGAAGAGCATTGCCTATCTCAGGAAGGGGCGTACGATGCTTGAAGAGGAGGCAGCAGCGGCAGTTGCTGAAGCATCACGGATGAAACCGCTCGTCTTTGAGGGGCCGTTGCACTTTGAGGCGGATTTTATCAACGAGAAGCTCGCTAAAAATCACAATTCATGGAGCTATCCCCGCGAGGGCGCAACGGTGCGTTGGGATGCCGCTCATATGATAGATGGATTCGATATGTTCAACCGATTGACCTTCTTCCCCAGATGGTTTTACCCCCTCCGGAGACCGCTTCTGTTTGCCATGCGTAAATTTTTCTTCATTAAGAATAACTATTGTGCTCCCCGACCGGAAAGAGAGGGTGCTGCGATTTACCTGCCTTAGCATGAAGTGATGTGTTGCGGATTATCTCCATTGTGAAAGGAATACCGGAATGAATGTTGTGAATGCAATACGGAAGAGGAGAAGCATACGGAGCTTTCAAAGAAAAAGCATCCCGAAGAAACTTCTGCTGAAAATTCTCGAACGAGCACGCTGGGCTCCTTCATGGGGAAACACGCAGCCGTGGAAATTGTATGTTCTGACCGGCGAAAAGCTTGCGCGTTTCAGAGAGGAAAATCGGCAGCGCCTGGTTGAGGGAGCATTCCCTTCACCGGAAATTACGATGCCCTCGAAATGGCCCGAGGAGCTCAAGAGGAGATATTCGGAACTCGGCAGACGGCTCCTCTCGTCCATATCCATCAAGCGGGATGATAAGGAGGGCCGGAATAGATATTATGCCGAGATGTTCTCCCTCTTTGAGGCTCCCTGCCTGATTGTGATGTGCATTGATCGAAGCCTCATCCACGAATATGCGCTGCTGGATGTGGGATTGATGAGTCAGACAATTGCATTGCTCGCGCACGAGAAAGGTCTCGGTAGCTGTATAATGGCAGCTGCGGTGAGCTATCCCGAACTTATCAGAAAGTACATGCCCATTCCAGAAGGCGAGATCATAGCAATCGGTATGGTGCTCGGCTTTCCCGAGAGGCGATCTCCCGTCAATAGATTCGAGCGACAGAGGGCCCCGCTGGAAGAGATCCTTGTCTGGGCCGAATAATGCAGAGTGCATTTTTGTGTTGATAAAAAATCGGGACTTCAGATCATTTCGTTGTGTTGTGAAGTAATGGATGATGTTACCTTGAGAGGTGATCTCAGAGCGGTGTTTGTCGGTTGTATATACCTGTACGAATGAGAAAGCGGATTTTGGCTGTTGGTGCAATTCGGATTGTTGTATTTTATGGGAACAGAGGTAATGGGCGATGAATTTTTCAGCTAAGAGTCTTGGTGCCCGTACTATCAGATCTCCTCTTATTGATAGCTTTCTTTCACGGAAATCGGCGTTTGTCTCGGACGGCACCCGGGTACTCTATCATGTTATCCTTGATGAGAACGAGAGCCCCCCTGATCTCGCCGAGAGCTTTGAGCTCGCCGGTCCCCGGGAGATGATTTATTTCGATCCTGCACAGGTTCGATCTGCCATAGTAACCTGCGGTGGTCTCAGTCCCGGCTTGAACGATGTCATTCGCGCTATCGTCATGGAATCGCATTATCGCTATGGCGCCCCGCCGGTTCTCGGTATACGGTATGGCTATAATGGATTGAATCGGGAAGGGAAATATGAACCCCTCGAGCTGACGCCGCAGACCGTGCTCGATATACATAAGGAGGGCGGTACCATACTGGGCTCATCCCGTGGCGGAGCCGAAGACATGGAGGTGCTTGTCGATACGCTCGAGCAGCGAGGCATTAATATATTCTACACCATCGGCGGTGACGGAACACATCGGGGAGCTCATAAAATTGCGCAAATTGCCCTCGAACGGCAGTTGAATCTCGCGGTTGTCGGTGTTCCCAAGACAATCGATAATGACATGAGCTACCTGCAGCGGACCTTCGGTTTTGAAACTGCCTTTTCGAAAGCTGTCGATGCCATCACGGCGGCTCATGTTGAGGCGGAGGGGGCACCCAATGGTATCGGTCTTGTCAAGCTCATGGGGAGGCATTCCGGTTTTATAGCTGCCAGTGCGACCCTGGCAATGAACGATGTCAACTTCGTACTCGTGCCCGAAGTCCCCTTTGATCTTGACGGTGACAACGGTTTCTTACTGCATCTCGAGAAACGGCTCGAGCGACGCGGACATGCAGTTGTCTGTGTTGCGGAAGGTGCCGGCCAGGACCTCATGATGAAAGACAAATCACGGCAGAAGCACGATGCATCGGGTAATATTGTTCTCGAGGACATCGGTGTCTATCTCAAGATGAAGATAAGCGAGTATTTTCGAGAGCGCGCTATTCCTATTAATCTGAAATATATAGACCCGAGTTATATGATTCGGAGCGCTCCGGCAAACCCCAACGATTCTATCTTCTGTACGCTTCTCGGCCAGTTTGCCGTTCACGCTGCGATGATGGGAAGGACGGATATCACTATCGGCCAGTGGAACAACGTCTATACGCATGTTCCCATTGAGCTGGTTATCTCAAAGCGCAATCAGATAGATCCCAATTCACGCTTCTGGTATAATGTTCTGGAAGCGACTGGCCAGCCGATGAGCATGGTCAACTGAAGTCGAGGTGATACTTCTCCCTGATCTTTTTGTACTGAATGACATTTGATATTCTCTCGAGAATGCTCCGTGTCCGTTGTATCTCAGCATTGATCCGATTGCTTTTGATAAGCATGATTTTGAGCTGATCATCCTGAAAAAAAGCCCCCATGAGAAGGCTCAGCGTGATGATGTCCAGTATGGTCTTGAATATGCTCTCTCCCCGTAATGGCGCGGGTTCCTGAATACGCTTGTTCCAGTGAGGGATGATAAGGCTCCGCTTCGACGAAACCGATGCATCAAGCGGTGTTGATTCGCTCTCACCCTCAAGGCTCAGTGACGGACTGTGCTTTCGCTCGATGTCGATGAGTTTATGTGCGATGGAGAGTGATATATCTTTCAGCTCGAGAGATGCCTGAACGATTTCGACTTCCGGTGATGAGCCAACTTTGGTTGATGCTTTCATCTTCATGAAATCGCCCATGGGCAGATTCGGATAAGAATACTTATATTTCCCCAGCTTTTTGAGCAGTGCTTTCATTTTATCGATCTCAATCTGAAAGAGATCGAAACTGAAGATCTCCGCCCGCTCTCCCGTTTCAAGTTGAAGCTCACCGTTGAGCAGTTTCCCGAAGAAACGCATGAAGGTTTCATAGAAATTCAGCACAAAGAGAATGGCGTTTTCCTTATCCTGCGAGAAGCTGCGGTTCTCATCACCGCCACCCTTATCGTAAAATTCCTGAAGCGCTTTAAAGTTGAAGGTGTCATCATCAATGAGCGGCAGGAATCTCTTGAGCCTGTTTGTTTCTTCCCGCTCCTTGAGGAGTGAAAGGAGATTTTTCAGCATCTTGTCGATGTGCGTGTTTATCTCGGTTTTAACCTTGTCACTGCAATCGAAGTCGAAGGTGTTTATGATACTCGGCATGTCGCTGACGAAGAGCTCCTTGAATTCAAAAAACCGGTGGTACTTTATCATATTCAGTCCGACGAAGAAGCCGTAGAGCGTTGGACGGGATATATCCTGGCTCAGCAATCGCTCTATCATGCCGGAGATCCGTATGTGGCCGATATCCCACTCGGGATATTTTTCTAGGATGTGGATAACGCTTGATTTGATTATCTCGGGATATCGTGATTTATAGAGACAGGTGATGTAGAGTATCTCAAGGCTTCTCAATTTATCAATGAGTCGCGCATCATTGTAGTCGAGCAGGGGGAATGTCGTTGCAATGATTTTTTTGCAGAGCTCATTGAACTGAACGATAAGGTTGTAATCTCGCTTCTCGATGTGAAACCATGCAACCTGCAGTATTGATTTGAGTATCCTCGTCAACTCGAGAGCATCTCTCTGAATCTGGGCGGAAAATGGTGCTATCACATTCTTGTTGATCCTGATTCGTGGCGGCAGGTAGGTTGATTTTACCAGATGCGATCTCCGATAGAATCGTCTGATCTTTGGCATGTCACTGAGAATAAAGTGCAAGAAGGTGTTTCGTTTTAAGCTCTGCTTGATGGAATACTGGAGTTTCCGTGCTTCCGATGCGGTCAGGATATTCTCCCGTTTCAGTAATGACTCATAATCCTCATTAAATGCGGGGCTCAAAATGTCATCGACGAGATTGCCCGAATCGGTTCTGTCGATTTTTTTCGTCTGTTCGCTCATCGGTGCCGTTTACATCCTGATACGTTACATGGAATAGGGAAACAACGAGAACGTGAAGAGTGACTTCACAGCATTCATTCCCTTCTCTTTTCCTATAATATCTCGTATTCATACTGGTAATCAAAATTATATTCTCTGTCAAATAAAAAATAAATCAGGGAGGGGGAGTTCGGTCTCATAAGCAGACTCCGGTTGAGGCTATACGGATATGCTCCGGTATACGGATTGTTGAAGCGCAATGCCTAAATCGGGCTCTCTGAATCGAGGCGGCCGTCGATGAGAGCCTCCTCGAAAAGGGTGATAGTGAGGTCCACACCTTTCTGCAGTGATGTCTCTTCATATCCGCCGAGTATGCTTTTGAGTGTTTCGTTCTCAAAATCTTCGGGGAAGGGGAGTGATATGTTCTCAAAAGTTATGGTACCTTTTGCTTCCGGACAGGATTTCTCGATGGCTTTTACTACCTCCTCCATGGATACGGAATGACCTCCGATGTTGAAAACTTCAGCGCCCGCAAAGGGAACCCGTGCGGCGGCAATAAACGCATGCGCCACATCATCGACATACTGGAATGCGAAGCGACCGCCGTATGAAATGTGATATTCCAGGCCTCTTACTGTGGCCAGCATCGCTCTGGTGGGAGTCGAGGTCATTCCCTGATCCCGACCCGGGCCGTATACCACATAGGGACGAAGTCCGATACTCGCGATGCCGTCGTCCAGCCAGTACACGCGTGCATTCCCCTCGTTTGCCTGCTTGTAAAGGCCGTAATGGGATCGGGGTCTGAGGGGGGCGTCGTGGGTGAGCGGTTCTTTCGCATATTCGTCGATAGTACCGTATACGGCGGCGCTGCTGGAATAGACAACCTGTTTTACGGCAGAGCGCTTCGCCGCTTCAAAGATATTGACGGTACCGAGAACATTGACGAGCGCCCCCCGCGGAGGATCCGCCTTGCAGAAGGGGAGCTGCATTGCCGCAAGGTGTATAATGCGATTTGCACCAAAATCACCTATCGCTTTTTCAAGGAAGTCGATGTCGGTGATATCGCCGGTGCGAAACTCAATCCTAGATATCTCCTCCGCTGTCATAACGAGTTCCATTCGATGACGCGAAGCACCCCGAACGCTCACACAGACGGGGATATTCTCCCGTACCAGATTTCGTACGACCCAGGCGCCGATGCAGCCGGTGGCACCGGTTACAAAAAATCGCTCTTCCATTAGTGGTTCCCTGCTTTTTCGTGTTTCGATGTTTCCTTCATCTTCCTCTCGACATGGTCAAGATGCTTCATCATGGCCTGTTTCGCTATGCGGGGATTGCGCAACTGCAGAGCCCGAACGATAGCCCGATGGTCCTTCACCGCCTGGCGGCGTACCGCCGGATCCTCGCCGGTCCGCCGGCGGCTCAACACGCTTATCTTATTGATTGAGCGCATGAAGACCGGAAGAATTCTGTTCCTGCTGGCCTTCAGAATGAGCGTATGGAGCTCAATATCGGCTTCACGGAAGGCTTCAGGATCGTCGATTGCCGCTGAAGCACGTTTGATGCTCTCTTCCATCTCCTTCAATTCCTCTTCGGTGATGGTGCTTGCAGCAATTTCGGCAATGCCCGCTTCCAGAATTCTTCGAGCCTGGAAGAGATCATGATAGGTAGAATCATCGAGGGCAAATACAATATCCAGGTGCTCCACCAGGTGCTCGGGCTCAAGCGAGGTTATATAATTACCCGATCCCTGCCGGTTTTCAATAATGTTCATGAGCTGCAGGGCTCGAAGCGCTTCTCTGAGAGAGGGACGGCTGACCTTCATCATCGCGGAAAGCTCCCGCTCGGGCGGGAGGCGATCACCGGGCCGAAGGTGTTTCTCCTTGATGAGGGTCAGGAGCCGATTTGCTATCTTCTCCGCGAGGACATCCCGTTCCATTTCTCCATAGCTGATATCGGATTTGATGGATTTCATCTTATTTTGCAACCCATCCACAATCGATGAGGAGGTCGGTACCGGTGATAAAGGAAGCGGCGTCGCTTGCGAGAAAATAGATGGCTTCGGCAATTTCGGCAGGATCAGCCCATCGGTTGAAAGCCTGCTCGGCCTCGCGGATCTTCTTCACCTCCTCGAAGGGCTTACCGGTTCGCCGGGATTCGAGCTCTATGTCGCTTCTGAGCATCGGGGTGTCCACGGATCCCGGACTCACTGAATTTACCCTGATAGCATAGGGGGCAACCTCCCAGGCGATCGCTCTCGTGAAAGCGATAATGGCGCCCTTGGTCGCGCCGTAAATGGCATGGTCGGTTTGCCCCACATGGCCGGAGACCGATCCCATGTTGACGATGGCACCGCGCTTCTGCTTTTTCATTACCGGGATCACATGCTTGCAGAAGAGGAAGATACCGCCCAGGTTGACATCAACCACCCTGCGATAGTCCTCCCAGTCGGTCTCCTCGAGGGGTTTCACGATAACGATACCGGCGTTGTTAATAAGAGCGTCAATGCGCCCGAAGTGAGTAACGATATCGTCAATGAATGTCCTGATCCGGGTCTCATCGGATACATCGAATTTTCGCGTGAGGCATTCACTCCCGGAAGCGGTCAGTGTTTTCTGCACCTCTTCGATTTTATCAGCGATGTCGCAGAGTGCAACCGCGTATTCCTGACGGGAAAAGTGCTGTGCGGTCGCCTCGCCTATACCGTTCGCGGCACCGGTTATAACGGCAACTTTTTTTTCACTCATATCGGCGCTCCTTCAAATGGAAAGTATCTTTCTGGCATCGTCGGGTGTCGCAAGGGGACGACCGAGTGATTGAGCAATGCCGGCTATTTCCTCAACCAGCTCATGAGTGGCGGCGATGCCCCCTTTTCGGTTGTAGGGATAATCTTCGGTCCCTACGCGAACATTATCGCCGTGCAGTATCGCTGCGGTCAGGATTTTCATCTGATCTTCATGCATAATGCTCACCGTAATGCGAGATCCTTCAGGCATGTACCGGCGCCGATAGAGGTACTCTTCCACCGTCGGCGGTGTCCAGGTGCCGCCCGGCCATCCGAAGAAGAGAGTGGTGATATACGGCGGCTTGAGGAGCTTCCGGTCTATCAGATAGTTCAGATTCCAGATAGAGCCGGTATGCCACACTTCGAACTCCGGTCGCACCCCGTATTTCGTGCAGGTGCGGGCGTAGGTTTCCAGCTCCTCCTTGGGGTGCAGGACATTGCAGTCCACCTCGGCGAAGGCTTCATCGTGATGGTTCAGGATGATGGATATCATATCGGCCCGGTGTTCAAAAACCTCAATGCGCTCCTCGAGGGTAAGACTGGACATCCCGCACTGTATGACAATATCCGATGCTTCACGGATTCCATTGATAACCTGGGGCCAGCGATCCTCCCCGTGTATGTGAAAAACGGCTGCTCCCTTTTCGCGGCAGCGTTTCGCTTCCTCGACTATTGCATCGATTGTTCCCGGATACGATACTTCCGGATGAAGCCAGCAGGTGTTCGGTGTTGCGACGATAATGAGCGGTTCCATTTCAGTCTCCTCTCTGTTTTCGTTCCGGCGGATAGAAAGACAGAAGCAAGAGGTTTATCACCCTTTGCTTACTATGCGCTTGTCGAGCGTTGTAATCTTGCGGCATCCCTCGTCGGTGACCACGTAGCAATCCTCGACACCGATCAGGATATTCTCGTATGGCTCCCATGCTTCGATCTCGAAAACCATATTCTTTTCAAAGGGGCGGTCAAGAACGCCCATGGTCCCGAAGAGATGAACCTCCTCGCATTCCAGCCCGATACTGTGACCGATGGCAAAGGTCATGCCGTCGGGTTTCAGCTTTTTGTAGAATTCGTTGGCCTCGTTGTTGAGGTCCTTGATGTTCACACCGGGCTTGACGCGTTTTTCATAATATTCCTGTAGCTGAATAAGCAGCTCGATGAGCTCTGCCGCCCCCCGGGGAACAGGCCCCAGGACGACATGTCTGTTTACATCTGCAACGTATCCCTGATACACCGCGCCGAAGTCAAAGCGAATAATATCTCCCTTCTGAGCGATGGTCCCGACACCCGGTGCCTCGGGATCGGAGGTACCGATGCTCAGGGTGAGATGGTCCCACACATCGGCTCCCTCTTCGATCATGGTTGTACGTGCCAGCTTCAAAAAATCATTATCGGTCATCCCCTCCCGGGCGGCGTCAATGCATACTGTAATTGCCTTCTCCGTTATCCGGGTCGCCCGCTCAATTCGTCGAATCTCTTCGTCGCTTTTGACCAATCGGATATCGAGCAGCGCATCGTCGGCGATAACAAATTCTGCGTCAGGGTTTTTCCTGTTCAGGTGGTCGAGAAGATACTTCGGAGCGAAGGATTCAAGGCCGATACGCTTCCCCAGAAGCCCCCACTTCTTGATCTTCGAGACAATTGCTCTGCTGGTATCCTTTCGTCCGATGGTCTCCTTGTGATCGGCAACCCAGGAGAACTTTTCGACACTCTGAAAGAGAGCCCAGTTGAAGAGGGCAACATCCGCATCCCGTCTGATCATCGCAACATTGGGATACTGATTCGCAAGGGCGAAGAGAATGGGATTGGGCGAGGAGTGCAATGTCGGCATCCCGCTGACGTAGAAGACATTCACCGGTGTGGTCACAATCAGAAGATCGATATCGTGCTTGTTCATTACTTCCTGTACACGTTTCTTATTGTAGCCTGTTGCCTGCATACGCGTTACCTCCGGAAGATTTATATTGACAGGAATATATTCAGTGAGCCCTTCCAGTATGCTTCCGGTGCCGCTCTGACGGGCGATCTCCATCAGGTCGTCGCGGGTCGCAACGGTTCCCCTCCGGGCTGAGAGGTATCCCATTAGAATTCCCGCAATGGCACTTTTTGCATGCTCGGGCATAAATGCAGGCTCCCGCTCCTCGAGAATGCATCGAGCGAAATGCTCATCCTCATGCTTCACGGATATGTTATAGTAGAGGGGAAAGGGTGCATGCTCAATCTCGGGCTCGAACCACTGATCTTTCTGTTCTCCCATCGCCTCGTCGAGAGAATAGATGCGGACCGGATTCTGCCACATGTGGTTTTCCAGAATGGTGCCCCTGGTTCCGTAGATTTCCAAGCTGTTAAAGGGCGGGGTGAACTGTGTGAAGCTGACGACCACTTCTGCCAGTGCCCCCCTGCTGAACTGAAGGGTTGCCAGTGCGTTGTCTTCCGCCTTCTCGGGGAGGTTGATCATCTGCTTCGCGAGACGTGCAGAGACTGATTCGATCTGATCTTCGAGAATCCATTCCAGAGTTGCGAATTTATGGGCTCCCATATCCATGAGCGATCCTCCGCCTGCTTTGATCGGATCGCCTTTCCAGTAGTCAGGCTGGCTGAGCCCCGGTATCTCGTTGACCCCTTCATAGGCTCTGACCAGTAAAACATCACCGATCAATCCCTCCTGTACCGCGTCGTGGATATACTGATGCGCCGGTAAAAAGCGGTGATTTTCCGCGATCATGAATTTAATCCCCGCTTCCCTGGCTGCCCGGATCATCACATCGCACCCTTCGAGCGTCGTTGCCATGGGCTTCTCGCACAATATATGTTTGCCCGCAGCGGCTGCCCGGGATACGATATCCTCGTGATAGGTGTGAGGCACCAGAATCAGAACTGCATCGATATCGCTCTGCAGCAATTCTTCAAGAGTTCCGCAGGATATCATTTCATTTGCTTTGTATCGTTTCGCAACCTTGTCCGCTATTTTTTTATTCGTATCGTACACCGCGACGAATTTCACAGAGGGTGAATCCGCACAGGCGGTTTTATGAAAATTCCAGACAACTCCAGCGCCGATGACACCGAACGTAACATATTCCATTGCGCTCCCCCTTCGGTTTACTCTGATACGGGATTACGGTTACCCGATATATGCTCCTGCCGGCTCTTCACGTATGGTATACCCTTTCCATGATTGTGATGAGCTGATGCATTACTCCAGCTCTTCCTGTACCATTTCGAGTATCGAGCGAAACTGTATCACATCATTGATAACACCTGATACCTTTATATCTCCGTTCATATATGCAGCCGTTGCATCAACATCGCCTGAAAAAATTCCAACAGCGGTTGTAATGGTCATCTCCAGCGTGTTATCGGGCGCATCGATATTACCATTCCCCATGACGAATTTCCGATCCTTGATGATAAGCCATGCGTTCTCGTGGTCGGTGAATTTGAACTGAAACTTTCGGTCGAATCCCTCGGCCTCATCCTGAATATCCTCGGTATTGTTGGCAATCTGCGCGAAGAGGGTGAAAAAGTCTTTTAAATCCTCCTTCCCGAACTCTCCGTCATCAATTTTATCTTTTACGTTTTCCAGCAGATCCTCATCGATGGGTTGTGTATTGTCGGTTTTCCAGCTCATAGTGATTTACCTCATTGTTTTTTTTCTTTGAATTACGGCACTGCTCTGCTTCCGGCGGCTCTGTATAGGGAACCATTAAATATAAATTGGTAATAAGGTAAATTGGTAATACCAATTAAAACTACAGGGAAGCTCTTCACCTGTCAAGGAAAAAAATAGAAAAGATGGATTATGGTCGTGCTGTAAATCCGGGAGCATATTCCCGTTAATCAGCTTTTGCAATTTATTCGTTTCTTCATCGATGGGGGAAATCCGAGAGATCGGTAAAATATTTAATTATAAAAATTATTTAATATTTATTTAATATTATTTGATAAAATAATTTATTTCTACTTTTTTTTCTTGAATGTTCTCTTTTATTTATTAGAATATAATTTTTTGTTGATCTATTTCATATAAAACAGTAATGGTATATACTGTTTTTTGAATAGAGAGCGGATAAATTTAAAGGTTATCCACCCTGGTTATTTGTTTTCTGTTCATCTATCTTCTTCCGGTGTTGCGCAATAGTGAACAATCAGGTTTGAAGAATGGGAATTGAAAAGAAAAACGACGATTTTGATGAAGCAAATGAGAACTTCTTCTATAAGAATGGTGAAGAGGGTGAGGAGCTGATCGATGAAGAGGAGGAAATAGTTGAATCGAATCAAGACGATGATGCAAAGATCATTGAGATAATTGTAATCTGCGAGGATTGCGGTAATCGATGGGATGATATCATCGATGAGGACGAGGAAGTAGAGCTCTTCTGCCCGATTTGCGGTTCAAAGCGAGTTACGGTTGTGTAGTGTTTCCCGAACCGCTCCCTCCATCAGTCCGTTACTTTTCCGAAAGCCTTTTTCTTCAGAGCACAGTAAAGATGAGCATACTGATATATCGTGCGTGCTTATGGAAGAGAGAAGCGTCATCGGCCGATCAGAGGGCTGATGCCTCAAAATTTCTCGAACCGAAGCCTTCGGGATACATTCGACGGGAGAAGGTGCCGATATATTTACTATGATGATTGAGTTCCCTGACTGATATTTTGTCATGAGAAGGAGAAGAGAGAGAGTAGCAATGCATGTACGGAAGAAGGCCCATACGTATCTCTTTTATTGTTGTGCTGTCCTTGTCTATCTTTTATGCCTGCCCGCCGATGATGCAATCGCGAGGCGAAAGAGTGGGACACCTCCGGGAATAAAGGTGCTCACCTATAACGTATATGGCTTCCGACTCAAAAATACGAAGAGATTCCAGAGCCTTATGAGGATTATTTATCATTCCGATGCGGATGTTGTCGCTCTCCAGGAGGTGAGCTCATCCTTTCTCAAGAATTTACTGGGTCAAAAATGGGTGCGAAAGCGCTATTATGGGATTTTATTCCCCTCGAAGAAGACACCGCATAGCGGTCTCTACACCCTTTCGAAGTATCCCATAGAAAAGTATCAGTACATATATCTACCGAGCAAAAAAAACCGGAGGGCGCTGCTCACCTCAATTCATATTCGCGGTAATCCCGTCGCAATAGCGAATGTGCATCTTGAGAGCAAACTGCGGGACAATTACCTGCGGGCAAAGCAGCTCCAGATAATTTTTAAGATATTGAAAAATGTTGAAAATGCTATTGTTCTCGGTGATTTCAATTTCGGTGAGGGTGAACAACCCGAATCGTCCTATCTGGATCGCCGGTATGTTGATCTCTGGAGATCTCTTCGATTCGATTTACCGGGGTATACGTGGAATATGAGAAAGAACCGGCTCGCCTGGCGGAATGCATTTCGCGGGGAGCGGAGCAGGCGAATCGATAGAATTTTGATTAAGTCGAAGCGGTGGCGACCGCAGGATATCAGGATCGTTGGCACAAAGCCCATTCGCTATCAGGTGAAGGAGTGGTATCGGGTGAAGAAAAGAAACAAATACCGGTGGCGGTATCGTCTGAAATACCGGCACCTGTTCCCCTCTGATCACTATGGCCTCGTCGGGACGCTGACGGGGAAAACGCAGATGCATGTCTCCTCAACCGCTCTCCTTCAAAAGAGATAGGTTATCTTCCTTTTTTATATTATAAAAATTTATATGTATATATTTAGTTTTAATAGATTTATTTTCTACTTGATTTATTAAATGAAAATATATATATTAATTTCATTGACGATACATTCCAAATGTACAAGATTGGTTTTGCCATATGGGAGAGAGGAAATGAGCTCATATGGTAATTTTTTCATAAAAAGGAGGTGAGTGTATTTGCCAAAAGCATTGGAAGTAGAAGTTCGTGGCAGCGTTGAGGATGCATTGAAACTGCTCAAGAAAAAGATGAGCTTTGAGGGCGTTTACAAGGAAGTGAAGAAAAGAAGGTATTATGAGAAGCCCAGTGTGAAAAAGAAGCGGAAAAAAGAGGAAGCTGAGCGGCGGCAGATTAAAAGGCAGCGACGGGCAATGTTACATTCACGGCGGAGAAATCAATCGCGCAGGCGATAAGATCGTAAAGGATACTTATTGAGGAGGTTGAGAGATAAGACGCGCTGATCAGTTCGAGATATATAATCCTGTATTTGTTTCCTGCCCCGTGGCTTCGTTGAATGCAGCATAAATATCTTGATTTTTTACATCCATTCTCTTCAATCAATATCGTACCCTCTAACTGATTTCCGAAAAGTATCGATTGCAATCATCGAGATACTTTATCGTGTAACATGATATATGTGTGTCCATCGGAACAGGCTGCCGGGGAGCTGATTGTTCTATGAGAAAGATTCGGAATAACCTTTACCAGATCACCCTCGATCTCCCCTTTCCCTTCAGTAATCCCTCGGTGAGCATTTATTATATCGACGGTGAACGGCCTGCCCTCATTGACAGTGGGTTCAGTGGTGGAGAGACAATACGCGGAATCAATTCCCAGTTGAATGAAATTGGGCGCTCGCTTGAGGATCTGTCGGTGATTATAAACACCCACGAGCATATTGAGCACTTCGGCGGCAACAGGGAGATCAAAGAAATGTCTGCCGCTTCTATCACCGCCTCATCGAAAGCTGCGCCGATGATCGAAAAGTATCATACCTATATCAACGGAGTACGGAACAGGGTGCACACCTTCGATCCCGAGATGAAGGATTTTATGAATTGGTACCTGGATTTCAATAGCACTGTTGACGAGTCGCCCGTTGATCGGGTTGTTGATGATGGAGACGTCATCGATCTCGGGAAAACAAAGTTACGGGTTATTGAGACTCCCGGGCATGCGTATGGTCACGTATGTCTCTATGATGAGGAGCGGCAGATTCTCTTTACCGGTGACCATATCATTGGCACGGGGACCACCTTTGTCGGATTCGGATGGCGTGAGCTCGCAACGAAGGGGATAACGGATATATTGTATTCCGATGACGAGCATGATAATCTCAGCAGCTATCTCGATTCGCTGAAGCGGTTATCGTCTCTGGATTTAAAGCTTCTGTTGCCGGGACACGGCCTGCCTATCGAAACTCCTTATGAAAAAATAGAAGGGGACTGGGAGAAAAAACTCGCACGGGAGCGGATGCTGCTGGATCTTCTCAGCGAGGAGGAATTGAGCCTCGATGAAATCATCTCACGAGCGTATGGGAAAAAAACACGCCCTCATCTGCTCCGGGGCTCTGTTCTGGGATATCTGGCAAGGCTCAATCGGGCAGGTAAAATAACCGTCCGTATCGAAGAGAATACCCTTTTCGTGTCTCTGAAGCGAGGGTGATTCAGGCAGCGACTGCGAGAGCACTGGCAGCATGCTGTGGGGTGGGATAATTTCTATTGACATTTTTCGACTCAGTTTTAACGTTACCGATATTCACGTTCAATGGGAACTCGCTGCCTATTCCTGAACAGTGACCTATGCAGGTAAGGGAGGTATACTCCATGGACTTTCAATTGGGAGAAAAGGAAGAAAAGCTTCGGGCAGAGATTCGGGAATTCGTCAAGGAGGAGATGCCTCCTGACTATTACGGATTCCCCTTTGCCGATGAACATGATGATGAAGAGTGGGCATTCTCTTTATCCATGTCTAAGAAGCTCGCACAGAAGGGGTGGCTCACCATGGCCTGGCCGAAAGAGCATGGGGGCATGGGCGCCTCGACCTGGGAGCGGATGGTCTATAGCGAAGAGACATCGTACTGGGGAGTTCCCGGGACGCTCATGGGTATCAGCGGCATTGGCTGGGTAGGCCCTTCGCTCATTATGTACGGTTCCGAGGAGCAGCGGAAGAAGTATATCCCGCCTATTGCTGCCGGCGAGCCCGATGGTATCTGGTGTACCGGTTACAGCGAACCTGATGCGGGGAGTGATTTTGCGAATATCAGGACACGTGCTGATAGAAAGGGTGATGAGTATATCGTCAACGGGCAGAAGGTGTGGACGAGTGCCGCACACCGGGCGCGATGGTGCTGGCTCGCTGTCAGAACCGATCCCGATGCAAAAAAGAAGCATCACGGCATAAGCATTATTATCGTCGATATGAAGAGCGAGGGGATAACCGTACGGCCCATTTTAAACTATAATGGCTATCATATATTCAATGAGGTGTTCTTCGATAATGTTCGTGTTCCGGCGGAAAACATCGTTGGGGTGGAGAACAAGGGCTGGTATCAGCTGATGCAATCGCTGATGTTCGAGCGGGGTCTCGTCGGGACCGAGACCTACGGTGCGAATAAGCGTATGCTGGATGAGCTGGTTCACTATGCAAAAGAGAGCGGTCTCATAAAAAGACCTGAGATTCGCCAGCGACTCGCCGACATCGCCGTCGAGATTGAATCGCTCAAGCTCCTTGCCTATGAGACGGTCTGGAAAATCGACCGGGGGCTCCTCCCAGTCTATGAGCCGTCGCGTGATAAGGCCTTTACCGATATGCTCATGCAGAATCTTTCGATTATCGGGACTGAGATTATTGGCGCCTATTCACAGCTGCATCCGCTGGAGCAAACTCCAATCAACCGGATGATTCCGCGGATAGAGAGGCTCTACTGGATGTTTCCCGGCCTCTCTATTGCAGCGGGTACTACCTTTACGCAGAAGAACATCATCGGGCAGTTCAGACTTGAATTGCCAAAGTCATACTAGGAGGAGGGGATACGATGGACTACGATTTTAGCGAAGATCAGAATATGATCCGTGAGACCGTACGGAAGTTTCTGCAGAATGAATGTCCCCGGG
>Ga0180433_10002797_pt1 | contig 26404 bp, 22 predicted proteins | sample SS_ome_8_FD_132980 | JGI IMG/M metagenome (GOLD analysis project Ga0180433, IMG submission 132980) | Hypersaline lake sediment archaeal communities from the Salton Sea, California, USA - SS_1_D_1 metaG | ecosystem: Environmental > Aquatic > Non-marine Saline and Alkaline > Hypersaline >... | reverse complement strand
GAACAGCTTGGGATTACCGGTTTCCCAGGACAGATCCCGTTAGCGATCACTCCGTATTATGCGAGCCTCCTTGAAAGGGAAAATCCGAGCCAGCCGCTTCGTCGCACGGTCGTCCCTTTGGTTGCAGAACGTTTTTTCTCCCCGGGAGAAAGGGAAGACCCTCTCGGAGAAGAGCATGACAGCGCATTGCCGGGCTTGGTTCATCGCTATCCTGATCGTGTTTTGTTTCTCGTCACGGATTTCTGTTCGACCTACTGTCGCTACTGCACACGTTCACGGATGGTAGGCAATGGAAAAGGTCCGACCTTTGCTAAAGGTCAATGGGAAAGGGCCATCGCCTATATTGAAAACACACCCGCTGTGCGGGATGTGCTGCTTTCCGGTGGAGATCCCTTGACGATGCCGGATGAAACCCTGGAATGGCTCCTGTCGAGGTTGCGCACAATTCGTCATGTGGAACTTCTGCGGATAGGGACCAAGGCTCCTGTAGTCCTGCCGCAACGGATTACTCCGGCACTCACCCGAATGATGAAGAAATATCATCCTCTCTGGATCAGTGTTCATTTCACCCATCCGGATGAATTGACGCCTGAAACGACGCTTGCTTGCGAACGCTTAGCCGACGCAGGCATTCCTCTGGGAAGTCAAACTGTTCTCCTTTCCGGTATCAATGATGATTTAGGTACCATGCAGACGCTGGTTCACGGACTCCTTAAGATACGGGTGAAGCCTTATTATCTCTACCAGTGCGACCCCATTCTGGGATCATCCCATTTTCGGACGCCCGTCAGCAAAGGCTTGGAGATTATCCGGGGGTTGCGTGGCTATACAACCGGATATGCAGTGCCTACGTATGTCATTGATGCTCCGGGAGGTGGTGGAAAAATTCCGCTGCTCCCCGAATATGTTGTGGGCCGAGAGGGGGATGATCTGTTGCTCAAGAACTATGAGGGGAAAACCTATCGGTATCCCGATTCCGGGAATGCGATCGGGGCGGAAAGATCACACAGGTCGACAAGCCGGTGCTTGGAGAAAGGGGGCGGATTATGAAGGTTGGTATTACTTACGATCTTCGGGAAGATTATCTCTCCAATGGATTCGGTGAGGAGGAAACCGCAGAGTTTGATCGTATCGATACCATTGAATCGATCGACCAAGCGCTCCGGAGGTTGGGGTATGATACGGAAAGGGTCGGTAACATCCAAGGTCTCACAAGACGACTGGTGGGCGGGCACCGGTGGGACATAGTTTTTAATATTGCAGAAGGGGTAAAGGGGTTTGGACGGGAGGCACAGGTACCTGCCTTACTTGATGCCTATGATATCCCCTATACCTTTTCGGACCCGATGGTTCTTTCCCTGACACTCCACAAAGCGATGGCCAAGCGGGTCGTTCGAGACCTTGGTGTTGCGACGCCGGATTTTTGCGTGGTTGAGAAAGCGTCGGATATTGACCTGATTGATATGGCACCCCCGCTTTTCGTCAAGCCGGTAGCCGAGGGGACCGGAAAAGGCATCACGTCCGCATCAAAAATCATCCGTCAGAGCCAGTTATCGGCCATTTGCAGGGGGATGCTGTCAAGATACATGCAGCCTGTTTTGGTGGAGCGTTTTCTCCCAGGTCAAGAGTTTACCGTGGGAATTGTGGGCAGCGGTGAAAATGCCGTCGCGATCGGTGTCATGGAAGTTCTACTGCGGGAGAACGCTGAATCAGACGTCTATTCTTACCTAAACAAAGAACGATGTGAGGAGTTGGTGAATTATAGACTCGTAAGCAGTCCGGTGGCGGAAAGAGCAAAAGAAGCCGCTGTCAAAGCGTGGAAAGGGCTTGGTTGCCTCGATGCCGGACGGGTAGACCTGAGAGTGGATGCCAACGGCGTTCCTAACTTCTTGGAGGTTAACCCACTGGCAGGATTGCATCCTGAGCATTCGGATCTTTGCATCATTGCCGGCAAGGTGGGAATGACCTATCAGGATCTCATCCATGCCATTATGGCCTCAGCCATTGCTCGCTACTCACTGGAGAAAAGAAGTCATGCGGCAGCAGAATATTGGAATCCTCTACAACAAGCCCATCTCCCAAGGGAAGACTCACTGGGAATCATCTATAGACGTCCTTACACAAGTGGAAGCCATTGAGCACAGCCTGGAGTCTTTGGGATACGCATCCGCACGTATCCCGTTTACGAGGCAAGTCGAGTCGTTCCTTGTGAGAATGAAAGGCGAGGGGGTGAATATCGCCTTTAACCTGTGCGAAACCGTGGATGAAGATCCTCGATTTGCCTGGCATCCTCCAGCCGTGCTTGAATTGCTAAATATTTCATTTTCCGGTTCTCCGTCTCAAGCCTTCATGCTTACAACAGATAAGGTCATAACAAAACAGTTGCTTAAGGCTCACGGTATCAGAACTCCAGATTACCTGGTTTACTCTCATCCGGGAGCCTTGGGTTCGACTGCGCTCCGGTTTCCCTTGATCGTCAAACCGAGATTTGAAGACGCCGGTATTGGTATCGAGCAGGAGTCGATTTTCGAAAACGAAGCGTCGCTGCAGAATGAACTGGAAGGACTTCGAAGCCGCTTTGGACCGCTCCTTGTAGAGGAGTTTATAGCGGGAAGGGAGTTCAACGTTTCCATTTTTGGCTACCCGGAAACAAAAGTCTTACCGATAGCGGAAATTGATTTTTCCGCCTTCCCCGAAGACCTGTACCCGATTGTCGGATATCGTGCCAAGTGGGATAAAACATCTTTTGAATATCAAAACACGCCCAGGATTTTTCCGGAACGGCTTCCCAAGGCGCTCTTGAAGAGAATCGCAACTACGGCGTTGGAGTGTTTTCACCTCTTTTTTCTTAGAGATTATGGGCGTGTCGATATAAGGGTGGACAGTCTGGAGAATATTTATGTGTTGGAGATAAACGCCAACCCATGTCTGAGTCCTGATGCCGGGTTTGCGGCAGCCGCTGAAAAGGCCGGCATATCTTATCCCAGTATGGTCGATCAGCTGCTGTCGTTCATAATGCGAAGGTCCGAAAATCATGATCATTAGAAGCCTTTTGCAGAAGGATCGGCAGGGGATCCGACGACTCATAGAGCAGAGGGGAACGTTCAATGAAGCAGAAATAGAGGTGGCTCTAGAGCTTTTGGAGGAGGCCCTCCGCCATCCCGATGAGAGCGAGTACCGTTTTCTATGTGCGACCCATATGCAGAACGAACTGGCTGGGTATGTCTGTTTCGGCCCCATTCCTATGACGGAACACTGCTATGATCTGTACTGGATCGTTGTGGACATCGCATGCTCCAGACAGGGTGTCGGAAAAAGGCTTCTTGTAGAAATGGAGGATCGTTTGAGAGGCGTCAATGCAAGGCGTATCTATATTGATACCTCATCAACTCAGGCGTATGCTGCGGCGAGGTCTTTTTATGGTAAAAACGGGTACCGACCTGTTTGTGTGCTGGATGATTTTTATCGGAAAGATGATCACAAGATCATTTTTGTGAAGGAGTTCAAAAACACCGTTTAGAATATTTCCAAATGGTTGTGGCTACATCTCTGCGCGCTTCGCCTGACGGTACTCCGACGCATCAAAGGGTTTTCGGGGTGCTGGTGTGCATACCGAGGTTTTTCTTAGAATTCCACCCTTTTTTTTCATCGAATGCAGCGGGCGGTAACGGGACGGGCCGTCAATTTGTTCTCGGGAATCTCCTCTCCAAATTCCTGATGGATCCCAACGAATCCTCGTGTGTCGTCAATGAAGTTCCCCCAAAAATCTTCAGAGAAACTCGCTTCAACTTTTTTCCTATATAACCTCGTAACGAACGGTGGCATGTGCTAAATTGATACAAAAAGGAGCGGATAATCCTGATACTGCAGACGCTGAGAACGTTGAGATTCTATGTGAGCCCCGGATGTGGCGGCCTATTCGGAAAAGCGTCGCCTTATGCAGATGGCTAACAGATTTATATTTCAAAAATTTTGGTTTTCTGTTAAAGGCCCATCAGAACTTTGCGTTTCGGATTACTGAGAAGGGAAAAGGTCGTCAAGGGCTCCGGATCTCTGATCCATTTCCGGGGATGAAAGCCGATGATGGCCGTGAGGAGACCTGAATGAAATCGTTTCTCGTTGTATCGAAAGAACCGGAGATGCTGCGTGTTATCCGGTCCAGTTTTTCTCCGGATTACGCTATCGGGAACGCGAAAAGCAATGAGTCGGCATTGGAAATGCTGAAACGGACGCGATATGATTTGATATTTATTGATATTGAAATGCTTCGAGAGGCAAGCCCAAGCGGCAGCTACGATGAGGGCCTTCAGAAATTTTGGCATCTGTTCCAGACAATACAAATTATTGTGATGTGTTCTCCAGAGAATATTAGGGAAGCTGTGAAGGCCGTCAAAGCCGGGGCCGGCGACTATCTCACGTACCCGCTGGACGCAGAGGAATTAAAACATATCACGGAGACAGTCTATGAGTCCGTCATCGCTCAGTCCGAACTTGATTATCTGCGGGATCAATTCTGGCAATCCGATTCCTTAGAAATGGTTCAGACGAAAAACCCTGAAATGAAAAAAGTCTTTGACAAAATCCGTTCGGTGGCACCGACAAAAAGCACGGTCCTTCTCGTCGGGGAAACGGGATCGGGCAAAGGGGTGCTGGCCAAATTGATTCATCGACATAGCACGCGAGGGGATGCTCAGTTTATTGATGTCCATTGCGGGGCAATTCCGGATACCTTACTGGAAAGTGAATTATTCGGACACGAAAAAGGCGCCTTTACCGGCGCAGTTCGCAGGAAGCTGGGTAAATTCGAGATCGCCCAGGGAGGAACCATCTTTTTGGATGAAATCGGCACGATCACGCCGTCAGCTCAGATAAAGCTGTTGCATGTTTTGCAGGATGGAAACTATCAGCGGGTGGGGGGCGAGGACACCCTGGAAGCCAATGTAAGAATCATTGCCGCCACAAACATGGATCTGAAGGAAATGTGCGACGATGGACGATTCAGGCGCGATCTGTACTATCGGCTGAACGTATTTCCAATCGAGATTCTTCCTTTGAGAGAGAGGATCGAAGACATTCCACTCTTGGTGGATGTATTCCTGAAGAAATTTAACAGTCTATTTCAAAAACAAATTCGGGCAATTCACCCCGAGGTTATGAAAGCCTTCAAGCGCTATTTCTGGCCCGGAAACATTCGTGAGATGGAGAATCTGGTGGAGCGGGCATACATTTTGGAAGGGAGCTGGATTCTCACTCCGCAGAGCTTTCCAAACGAGCTTTTCGACTTTTCAGACGAGCCGGATATCTCATCGGAAGCCGCTTTGCCCACCCTGGCAGAGGCGAGAGGAAAGAGAGTAGAGAGTGCTGAAAGACAATATCTCAAAGAACTCCTTTCCCGAACAAACGGAAAAATCAGGCCTGCTTCAGAACTCGCAGGCATCAGCACCCGACAGCTTCATAAGCTGATGACAAAACATGGGATTCGAAAGGAGGATTATAGGTTCCCGGCTTAACTGACCTTAGGCACGGTCTGAAACGATTAGCGTTCGCTCTCTGCATGCTTACACCGCATTGGTTTTGATTGGCAACCATGTCCCCACTCTCAAATTCTTCGCATCGGAACCGAAGGTTCCGAGCAACCAAAAAGCGGAATCCTCATTTCTTGTTCAATTTTCAAATTAAATTTCAATTAGTTAGATTACATCACCGGGGGAGGTTTCAAGTCAACTCACCCATCGCTTTGTGCCACATCGGAACCGGTGGTTCTGGTTGAGATGCCTGCAAAGGGAAAAGCGTGTGCAATATGGACATGTTAAGGCTTTGGCATGTCTTTTGCTGATTTTTCTTCATCTTTCACCGAACCGACCGACAACCGGGTCGAGACAGACAAAATGGAGTATGGCAATGACTTTGATGAGAGGCAGAGGCGTTATCATTCCAGTTGAATGGGATGAAAGCGGCAACGTGGTTGCCATCGCAATCTCAACCCACGGCGAGGATGAGTACGTCATTGAGAATGAAGGGAAAGCGGCGGAGTTAAAGGCTCTTATCAGACAAGAAGTGGAGGTCATCGGCGAAGTTAAAAGGAGGGACGGAAAAAGTATTATCAGGGTTAAAGACTACAAGTTGAAGAAAAACTGCGACTAAATTCAGTATTCTTATAGGGGTTGATGTACAAAAAAATTTTTGCCGATGTTTGAACAAGCAACTTGAATATTTGCGGATAAACGGAGTAGTAAAATGAGACCGAACGTCTGGAACTTGGGATGGTTAACTCCGGGAGTGCTTTTCTGTCTCCTCATAGCAGGAGTATCGATCTCATCGGAGATGGTGACAATCACCGGTAGAATTAATACGGATTATGAAATTGTAACCGATGAGGGACAGACATATCAGATAGTGGAGAATCTAAAGGGTAAAGAGGTCGTCGAGCTGATTGATAGAAAAGTGAGAATTACCGGTACGATCAGAAAGGAGGGTGCGGAAAAGAAATTCAGGGTGTCCTCATACGAAGTTCTCGATTGATTCTAAAATATTGATGGAAAGTGGCACATAAAGCCTACTGAAACAAGGAATGCGAAAAGCCATATCAACATCATCAATGGAGCGGTCGCTGATAAGTCCGGCATAACAAAGGGATTTCGTACTCTCGGGATCCTGATGTTCTTCCGAATTTGATTCAAGGTGACAAATCGGCTCCTTCAAAGAGACCCCAACAGCACTTAAGGTTTTATTTTTAGCGCGATAAGAATATAATCAAAAATAGACACCAGGACGGACCCAGAATCTGATTGATTTGCCTTGATCTGTTCCAATTGAGGAGAACTTTTGGCCATGCAAGAGAAAAAAATCAGATGCACGCTCTGTAAGAAGCAGTTTTTGATCGGTTTCTCGGAGAAGCAGTACCTCACCGTAATGGGCTTCGCGGAACCCACCGTGTGTCCAAGTTGTCAAGAGAAAGAAAACGCATGGAATGATACAAAAAAGAGAAGGAAGAACAGCGATAAGAAAAAACACTTTCGACTTAAGTATGGGCTCTAAATCCACCATCGAGGAGATTCTCCGAGAATGGGACATTTTTTCGTTCCATGGGTTGTTTATCCCATGAACCGTGTTATTTTCTACCCGATGGAACACGAATGTGCTTAATATGCCGTCATTCCCTTGTTCCATTATTCCAATTGGGAGTGAAGTGTACTGAGTGCGTTTTATCTGGGGTGGTCTTGAGTGAAAAATGAGATGTATGCCGGCAAAAAGAAAACTGTAGGAAAATTGTTTTTGGCCTATCTACCCGGATTGTTGCTCGCTGTTTCAGTGACATTTTGTCTTTGCTTCAACGAATCAAAGGCAGCGGCAGCGGAAAGGATCAAAATCGGCCTCTTAGAGGAGCCCAAAACTCTGAATATATGGTTGGCCACCGATGCCTGGTCGAACAAAGTTCTAAGTTTGATATACAATCCGCTTTATGTCCGCGAGCCTGAAACCCTCAAGATGATCCCCTGGCTGGCAGAAACGGATCCGGAATATGATCCCGATTCCCTTTCTTACACAATCAGGCTTCGGTCGGCGAGATGGTCCGACGGTTCGGCACTGACAGCGGAGGACGTGGCATTTACGGGAAATCTCATCAAGGAATTCAAAATCCCGCGATTCTATTCCAGATGGAAGTTCGTAAAGAAGATCGAGACGGTGGACGACCGCACGGTTCGGTTTGTTCTGGAAGAGCCGAAGGCCCTTTTTCTGACCAGAACGCTGACCACGCCGATGGTGAGCAAAAAAGAATGGGAACATATTGTCGAAGGTGCGCGTCGGTCTGAAAAACCGCTGAACCATCTGATCAACTACAAAATGCAAAGCCTTTTGGGCACCGGCCCCTTTAACTTTGTGGAATGGCGTCAGGGGGCCTACCTATTCCTTGAAACCAATAAACATTTTTTCGGTCAGGGCAAAAGAATTCGGGGACGCCTCTTAGGCCCCTACATCGACGGCATCGTGTTTAAAATCTACGGTACCGCAGATGCGGCGATTTTGGCAATCCGGAAGGGAAGTATCGACATGTTTTGGTGGAGTATCCAACCAGGATATCTGTCGGATCTTATGAGCCATGAAAACGTCCGAATATTCTCCAATGAAAAAAGTGCACTTTATTATATGGGTTTCAACCTTAGGAAACGCCCTTTTGATGATGTTCATTTCAGGCATGCCGTCGCCTCTTTGGTAGACAAGGATTTTATCGTCAAAAGAATCCTCCAGGGGTATGCGGACCAAATGAATTCCATCGTACCTCCCGGTAATACTTTCTGGCACGCTCCGGACCTGCCGGATTATGGAAGCGGGCTTACGACGGAAGCGCGCATTCGACAAGCCCACAAAATACTTCGCGAAGCCGGATACACCTGGAAAGTGCCGCCGATCAACAATGAGGGCGGAATTGTCGAAGGGGAAGGAATTCTTTTGCCCGATGGAACTCCTATGGAAGGATTTACGATTTTGACACCTCCCTCTGATTATGATCCGAACCGGGCGATGACGGGTATTATGATTCAGGAATGGCTCCGAATGGCAGGCATCCCCGCCAGATCCAAACCCATGGCCTTCAGCGCTCTGACGCAGCAGGTCAACGCGCATCATCAATTTGATATGTTTGTTCTAGGTTACGGCAACCTCTCTCTGGATCCGGATTATCTGCGGAATTTTTTCCATTCCAGCAATGACAGGCCGCGAGCCTGGAACGCAAGCGGATATCGTAATCCGGATTTTGATCGCATTGCCGACGAATCTTCGAGGGCGATGCAGGTTGATGAACGCAGAGAATTAATACGGCAAATGCAACGAATTATTATGAAAGATATTCCGTATCTGCCCCTGTATAGCCCAAGGCAGGTCGAAGCCACTCGCGATGACAGGTTCACCAACTGGGTCCAAATGTTGGGAGGCATCGGCAACATCTGGTCGTTTTGTCAAATTATCCCCAAATAGAATATGTTTCGGGCAGATCTTTTTATCGCCTATTTTGGAAAAGAGACCTGTTTCCCATGGGCCGGGGTTTCTGCTATGCAGGCCGTGAAACCAAGCCTTTGCGAAGATATATAAACCAATACACCAACCCCACCATCACTGAGCCCCCAATGATGTTACCAATCGTTACCGGCAACAAATTAACAAACAGGAACGAGGACCAAGTCAGACTCGCAAAGTCCGGCGCTGTTTTCCCAATTGTCATCCAAAATGTGGTTGGTGCGGTTGACTTGACAAAGAGACCCATGGGGATAAAATACATGTTTGCCACACTGTGCTCAAACCCGGCGGCAACGAAAGCTGAAATAGGAAAGATAACTGAAAATATTTTATCCGTGGTCGTTCGGGCACTGTAACATAACCACACGGCCAAACAGACCAAAGCATTGCACGCCATGCCCAGTGCAATTGCTTGAATGAATCCAAGCCCGCATTTGGTCGCGGCAATTGTTAGAACATTCATCCCGACCAGTCCATTTCCGAAATTGTACTGATGGGTAAAGAGGACAAGTACGGCTGTTGCGATTGACCCCAGGAAGTTACCCACATACACCAGGAACCAGTTTCTGAGAACCTGAAAAGCAGAGATGCGTCTATTGGCCCAGGCCATCACGATGAGGTTATTACCGGTGAAGAGTTCTGCACCGGCGACGACCACAAGAATAAGGCCCAGGCAAAAGACGACACCCGCCAACAGTCTGCTTAGGCCAAATGCGAGCGAGCCTGCGGCTCCTGCTGTCGCCACCGTCGCGAAGTTGGCACCCAATGAGATGAACGCCCCTGCCAGTACACCCAATGCAAGGGTAGTGCGCCATCCCATCATGGCCTTTTTTACACCGGTATTTTCAGCCCTGACAGCCATTTCCGGCGGTATAAATGCATCAAAAAGGGGAGCGGGGGAGTGAGAAGACTTGGTGTTCATCATTTCGGCTCCTTTCCAAAAGGTAGGCCTTAAACAAAACCGCTGAGGAGTTTTGACAAGGCAAATTGATTTGCTCGTTGGTTCGCCTGCGCAATAGAGAAGGGCTGTTAAAGCAAAAACCAGAAGAGAGTTTACATCATGTCGGAATTAATGTTGTGAAAGATGCTTGGATTTCTATTTTTGAATTAAGAGAAAAATATTATCCGTGCGCATCCATCGAACGATTTGGCGATCCACGAAAAAATTTCACCTGCCGTGACTTTCCAGCGGCAGGTGAAATAATGCCGACCAACCAGGCTAACAGCTCAACGTGTTATATTGAGCCATTAGGTCTACCAAAAATGGCGCGCCTTCAATCTCGACCCCCGGAATCATTTCATCGGGGGACAAATACCGATGGTCCACTCAGGCCTTACATGCGTAGATGGCGGCACCGTTTTCCAAGAGATAATCAATGAAAGGCTTCATTTCCTCCCCGGTGGATGCCCGCGCGCTTTCAGCCATACCCAATTGCGCCCAGTGAATGGCATCGTCCAGGAGAAATACCTTCACGTCGTGACCTTTTTCGCAGGCCACTTTCGCGAATTGAAAGGCCCGGGTCGCGCGACCGGCTTTTTCAAATCCATTGGAGACAACAAAAAGCATTTTCGACATCACTATCACCTCCTTTCCGCATCGCTTTATGGATACTTCTAAAGTCGATGATTACACCTTGATGTATTGATACCCCTCCCCCAGCAGCCTGATGATTTCACCCACCGCGGTCGGCGCCAGTTGGATAAAATCGGGTAACTTGTCGGTTTTGATATTCAGGCAACGGAGGGATTCCTCACAAGTGAGAATCCTGTGGCCGGACTTGACAAAAGCACTCATTTGTTGCTCCAGTTCGGGATTGCACGCGATGCAAACGGACCCTGCGAAAACGTCGGCAAGGATTGCAATTTTTATGTCCGTGCTATCCTCGCGATTTAAGAGATGCGCGAGTTGACTGAAAACAGCGGGCCATTTGTCACGGTCCGAAATATGTATGAGAATCTTGTGATGGGGCACCTTTTTTCACCTTCAGATTTGCAACTCGTGAACATTTTTCTCGGTCCCGATTTCCATACCACATGAGGGGCATTGAAGTACTCCGCCGTGGGCTGGATTTCGGTAGCAGTCTCTTCCGCACTTGATGCGGGACAGGAATGAAGGATCATGGTGATTTCCAACGGCTTACAAGTTCATCATGTTTATAAATATTGAATATTTATGGTTTAGATTATAAAATTTTGTCAACACGAATGAATTCATTGATAATGATGGGGGCCTCCGGATTGTGAGATTAAAAGCGACCTGCCTTGGTGGATAAAAGACAAACACAATATAGCACAGCATAATCCTATATCAAAGCATTTAGCAAATTTGGAGGGAATTTTGAGAAACCCCACTGTCAAGCCGTAAAAAGACACATATACCAAACCAACCATAAACGCGCGAAAGGATAGATTCATAGACTGGGCCTGTGTCAGGGATATGCGCGGTTCAGGTCGGCTCAAAGGATTTGTTTTGAAAAGGAGGAAGTATTATGGCTGATTTTCACCAAGAAGGACTTATCACCACACTCCATGCCCTGCACGAAGCTTTTGATCGCGAGACCTATGTTGCAAGCCTTGAACGTAAGCTGGAGGAGTACTCACGCCATCAAAAGATCACGCTTTTGCTGCCGTCCCTCTTTTCGGAAATTCGGAATCCTCAAGTGCTGGATCGGATACTCGACGGTATCGAGAAAGTGAAATATCTGCGTAGAATTGTTGTTGCCCTGGGAGGGGCGCCGGAGGAAAAGCAGTTCCGGGAGGCCAAAGAATACTTCGGGAGACTTCGCATGTCTGATCGGGACGTAAAGATCGCTTGGGTGGAGGGACCTCGAATCCAAAAAATATTCCAAGAAATCCAGAGTCGTGAAATCCCCACGGGTGTTCAGGGAAAAGGGCAGTCCGTATGGATGGCACTGGGCTATATCCTTGCTAAGGAAGACTGCAGCATCATTGCGCTTCACGACTGTGACATCGTCACCTATGATCGCATTCTTCTGGGCAGGCTCATTGAGCCCACCGCCAACCCCAACAGCGATTTCCAGTTTTGCAAAGGCTACTACGCTCGAATTTCCCCGACGGAAAAAACCATGAAGGGAAGAGTTACCCGACTTTTTGTAACGCCCTTCGTAGACTCCATGAGGGACCTCATGTATACACGAGGACATCTCGAACTGGCACGTTTCTTCAGTTATCATCGAAGTTTCAAATATCCTTTAGCAGGCGAATTTAGTTTCACAGCACAGTTGGCGCGTGGTATCAATGTCGCCTACGACTGGGGACTGGAAGTCGCCACCTTATCCCAAGTTTGCGAGCAGCTCATTCCTCGGAAAATTGCCCAAATCGATCTGATTCCCAACTATGAGCACAAGCACCAGGAGCTTTCACCGGAAGACAAAAATAAGGGACTGCATCGCATGGTGGTCGATATCGCCAAGTTCTATTTGACCTATATGCGGTCGCACGGCGTTCCTTTGGACGATGCCTTCGTGGACATGCTGTTGCACACCTATTATCAGAACGCTCTCAGATTCATCAGAAAGTACAGCGATGATGCCGAGGTAAATGACCTCAACTATGACCGCTATCAGGAAGAGGCCACGGTTCGACACTTTCGGGGTTTTTTATGGACGGCCTGGGAGCAGAGCAAGGGGCCGCACGAGGCCACGCTGATTCCATCTTGGAACCGGGTCTGTTTCAGTCTGCCCGATATCTATCCCAGGATTTTGGAGGCTGTGGAAACAGATAACGCGTGAGACCGGCCTGCGTCCGGTTGTGAAGTGTAGTGCACGAAATTGGAGGTTAAATGGTTAAAAACGCGCTCAATGTATGGTTCTTGTCACCCGAGGTCGTGCCGTTTGCCAAGAGCGGCGGGTTGGCCGATGTGGCCGGCAGTCTCCCCATTGCGCTCAAGCGCCTGGGGGTGGACATACGATTGGCCCTGCCATTCTACCGGGTTATTCGGGAGGGGAACTATGAAGTTCGACCGGTCATTAAAAAACTTGAAGTCCCCCTCGGAAAAGAAAGCTTTAAAACCAATGTGCTTGAGGCTCAGCTCGGACCTGGGGTTCGGGTCTATCTCATCGAAAGAGAGGACCTTTATGACCGGCCGAACCTGTATGGGAACCCTGGTGGGGATTACTACGATAACCTGGAACGTTTTAGTTTTTTCGCTCATGCTGCATTGCGTCTAACGGAGGCGCTTTCCTTTAAGCCGCATGTGGTACATTGTCATGACTGGCAGACCGGGCTGGTGCCGGCGCTTATCAACGGGCCTTATGGGGATATTCCAACTTTTTCGGATGTCGCGAGCGTTTTCACCATTCACAATTTGGGCTACCAGGGGCTTTTTCCCGAAGAGAAATTTTCTATTACCGGTCTTTCTAAAAAGGAATTCTTTCATGCGGAAGGTCTTGAGTATTGGGGAAAACTCAGTCTCCTTAAAGCAGGTATCAACTACTCCGAGGCGATTACGACCGTCAGTCCTACGTACGCCGGAGAGATCCAAACTACCGAATACGGCATGGGTATGGAGGGCATACTTCGCCGACGAAGTGCCAGGCTCCATGGGATTCTCAATGGGGTGGACTACACCTGCTGGGATCCGGCCAGAGATTCCCATTTACCGGTCACGTATTCCCCTGAAGACCTGTCCGGGAAAGTCCTCTGCAAAGCATCTTTGATTAAGGGGCTGAATCTTGATCCGTCTCTGAACAAAAAGCCCTTGCTGGGAATGATTTCCCGCCTCGATGCCCAGAAGGGGCTCGATCTACTGGTCCAAATCCTGGATGATGTTCTTGAACTGGACATCGGGTTGGTGGTTCTGGGATCGGGAGATGAAGGGATACAGGGGGCTATTCAGCGAGCGGCTGATCGTTATCCCGGCCGGGTGGGCTTCTCGATCGGATTTAACGACCCCCTCGCCCACGAGATTCTGGCAGGCGTTGACATTTTCTTAATTCCGTCTCGCTACGAACCTTGCGGGCTGACACAGTTGTATGCGCTCAAGTATGGGACAGTTCCCGTTGTCAGGGCCACGGGGGGACTGGATGACACGATTGTATCGTTTGACAGGAAAACAAAAAAAGGCAACGGATTTAAATTTGCATCCTACGAGGCGGACGCTTTTTTTTCAGCGATTCGGCAAGCCATCGATCTTTTTTCAGATGCCGGTTCATGGAAACGACTCATGGCCAATGGCATGAAGGAGGATTTCTCCTGGGATCGATCCGCCGAGAGTTACCTGGCACTTTACGAATCCATTGCTGGGGGTTGAACTTTTCATTCCCGTCGCACCAGACACCATTGTCTGAAGCGGTCCGGGGATGGATATCGAAGGTGCTACGGAATGGGCCATGAATTTGGGTTTTCTCATGCGGGGTTTGGTTTTTTTGTAATCAACCCGGATATCAGGTCCAGCGTGAGAGCGACCGGCGCAATCGCTGTCACAGACGGGGTTAATGGCATATCCAAAGGGCAGCCCCTTCCAGTTGATGAAAAAGGCTGTCGCTCACAGATCCCATAAATAGTTTTTGGAGGCGCCCCTGGCCGGCGCCTGTTCGTCCCATCCCGACGACTGCATACCGGCCCTGCTCCGCCTCTCTCCGGATAGCCTTCGCCACATCGGAGGCCTCAACCATCCGAGTGCTGATCATATCCTCGGGGTAACCGTTGCGAGTGAGCGTTTCCCTGATTCTCAAAATAACCGCATCCTCGGTTTTTTTCAAATCTGCTGCATTCTTTGCGACCACAAAAACCGTGACGCCGTGGGTCCGGTCTCCTGACAGAATGAACCCGACGTGATCAGCCATGCGAAAGGAAGGCTCCGAACCGTCCACACACAATAGGACATTCTTTCTATCCACATCCGGCTTGCGACACAACCATATCGGGAAACTGACTTTCTTATCGAGAATCGCTTTGCTGACGCTTTCATCGAAGGCACGCTCCAGCCAGGATAAACCTCGTGGACCCAAAACAACCGCATCATAGAGCCCTTTTTCTCCCTGCTGAATGATATCCATCACTTTCGAAAACTTTCGGATCTGCAGCTTGGTGCGTATCTGCTTATGATCAAACCCCACTTTCAGGAGATTTTTTTTAGTTGCTTCCAATGCAGCGTGTCCTTTCTCTTCATAGAGTTTCGCCTGCTTCTCGATCTGAAGCGCAATGTCATGGGCGTCCTCTTCTTCCCAAACTGCGACCGGTTTGGGCGCAATGTAGAGCAAGGTGAGCTCCAGATCCTTCTTGTTGGAGAAAAACCCGCCGACGAAACGCACGCTGTATATGGTACCCAGTTGTTCACTCACCGTCACTAACAAATGTTTTTCCATTCTAAATCCTCCGTATTTCGTATCACTTTAGCGCTTTGAAAATCCCCAATATGGGAAAAGAGATCCCAACGGCCCCCAACCCACCATTTCAAAGCGCTAAATTCATACCGTATTTCTTTCTTTTAGAGCCGAGAAACGATTCAGAGCGACGATTTCGGATCCTATGAACTTTTCGTTCGAATCGTTCTCAAAGCGTAAAGGAAAGAGACCGACAGCCAAAGAGACCCTCTCCTGCATATGAGTCTCACAGCAGTTGAAGGAGTCACCGTTCCTTCGGCACGATGACACCATAGCCTGATTCAAGGCTCTTGTCCAGTCGGCTGTCCGAAAACGGCCGCCGACGCACCATTTCAGCGGGGTGAACTCATTTAAATTTTGGAGATACTCTTTCATGCGTGGTATTTCCCTCTGATATGCCGATCGCGGAGGGACCCGGTTGTTTCACAGACCCCGCCGGGGAAAAGCGAGGCTTGAGAATTAATTCCGGTTTATGTAAAATTTGTCACACACGTTTCCGTTAGCGTGCGGGAACGCGAATTCCCACAGGAAAGTTGGAGTTCGGAACTGATCCGGAATTCCCAACACGGCTTGGTACAATATGCGGGCATATGGTTTAGGATGGAGAATGTGATATGGGTAAAAAGTGATTGATCCTACTCGTATCGCAAGCGTGGACGTCAACCCTTAAAAGAAAGGAGCATAGGGATGTTTAAGAAGATTTTGTACCCAACCGATTTTTCAGATGTTTCAAAAAAGGCGATAGACTATCTCAAACAACTCAAAAAGGGTGGATCCGAGACGGTCATTGTGTTGCATGTCATCGATCAACGGGGCCTTCAAGCTGTCGAGCAATACGATTCGGCAAAGTTCTTGGAATTAGAACAGAGCATCATGGCTGATGCAAAACAGGCTTTGCAGGCTATAGAAAACGAGTTGAAAAATAGCGGGTTCGCGGTAAAGGCAAGGATTGAAACCGGAGTCCCACTGCGAGAAATTCTACGGGTTGAAGAGGAAGAAAATGTTTCAGTTATCGTGATAGGATCTCACGGAAAGAGTAATCTGGAGGAAATGTTTATCGGCTCGGTTTCAGAAAAGGTCGCGAGGAAATGTAAAAGTCCCATTCTGATTATTAAGAGATAAAAGGGAGTGTTTTTGCCATTATGTGAAGCGGGGTTGAGATCGGATCTCAAATAATGTCTGAACGAAAATCATTGTGACGATTTGACTGCGTCTGACACTTATTTAAGCTAAACCACCCCCAGGAGAAATGCAATGATAACGAAACGATTTGGAAGGAGCTCCAAGAAGGCGGGGCTACCGCCTGGAACGCTCGTTCATATTGGTGAAAAAAAGACGGAAGCAGTGAAGATTTCCATGATTGATTATGACAAAAGCCAAATCCAGGAAAAAGACTCGGCAACCGTCGACGAATGTCTACCCTTCATAGCAAAACCGACAGTCACGTGGATAAATGTCAGTGGGATTCATGATGTGACAGTCATTGAAGGATTCGGTGAAGCCTTCGACATCCATCCTTTGCTGCTGGAAGACATCGTACACTCCGAACAGCGACCGAAATTGGAGGATTTTGATTCGCATTTGTTTTTTGTTTTGAGGATGCTGACGTATGATGACACGAAGAACGAATTACGGTCGGAGCAGGTCAGTTTCATTTTGGGAGCCAACTTTGTCATCTCTTTTCAAGAACACGAGGGGGATGTTTTCGATCCTGTGAGGGCACGAATACGGAGTGGTAAGGGAAAAATCAGAAAAATGGGCTGCGACTATCTGGCATATACGCTAATTGACTCAATTGTGGACAATTACTTTCTTGTCTTGGAGAAATATGGGGAAAAAATAGAAGTTCTTCAAGAGGAAGTTTTGTCCCAGCCAACACCCGAAACGCTTCAAGTGATTCAAGAAACCAAGAGGGACCTGATCTTCCTGCGGAAGTCTGTTTGGCCTCTGCGAGAAGCAATCAACGGCCTGCAACGGGAAGAATCATCCCTGGTCACGGAGAATGTGGGGATCTATCTCAGAGATGTCCATGACCATGCCATTCAGGTGATCGACACCATCGAAACGTTCCGTGACATGATATCCGGCACGCTCGATGTGTATCTATCGAGCGTCAGCAACAAAATGAATGAGGTTATGAAAGTCTTGACCATCATTGCGACCATTTTCATTCCATTAACGTTTATCGCCGGCATCTATGGGATGAATTTCAAGTACATGCCTGAGCTTGAATGGCGGTGGGCCTATCCGGTGGTCTGGATCGTGGTTATCGTATTGGGTCTTCTGATGTTAATCGCTTTTAGACGAAAAAAGTGGCTGTAACTGACTGACGGTCGGATCCCTTGCCTGTGCAAAGCAGGCCGCTCCGGATTGAATTGAGGCTCTCCGCATTTCGCGTCAAATAATCCCGCTTCAGTTGCCTTGCTAAAAAATCGTGCCATCCTTATACTAAAAACGGCATCCAATCGGGCACAGCAAACTGGTTTAGAATTTATTTGTTTTGAAAGGCGTTGGAACCAGAACCTCTAGAGTTTTCGGAGCCCCACTTGGGATGCAAGCTCACAATCCATAAACAGACATGGGGTCGCAGCACATCCTCGCAAGAGAACATGAAATCATTTTTTTCATTCAATATTTCCCGGCAGCGCATTGTTTTTCGCGCCTTACTGCTCTTGACGCTATGCTTCCTGTTGAACCTGCATCCTTACAGTGTTTTTGGGACCGAACTGGGGATTTCCTATGAGGTCATGATTCAGGGCGTTGATGAACCTAGACTGATTGAATTGTTGCAGTCCGTCTCCGACGCACTGGCACTCGAAAAGGACAAACCCCCTGCGACCCTGGGGCTGTTGCGACGGCGGGTTGATCGGGACATCGAGCAGTTCCTCAAAGTCCTGAAGTCGGAAGGGTACTATGGGGGCCGTGTGACAGGGGATATCAATGCGAAAACCGATCCGGTCAAGGTCACGTTTCAGGTCGATCCCGGACCCGTGTATCCGTTTAAATCTGTTGATATTCGGACGACTCAAGAGGGCGTGGCCACGACGGAGAAACCACCCGATTTGGCGGAACTGGGGCTGACCTTAGGCCAGGCTGCCAGAGGTCGAGCGATTCTCAATGCAGAGGAGGCCCTTTTGCGTCACTTCAAGAAACGGGGGTTTGCGTTTACTCAAGTGACAGACCGCCGCGTAGAAGTCAATCACCGAGAAAAGTCGGTTGTGGTGATCTTCCGGATTGACCTCGGGCAACGCGCCCGTTTCGGAAACACAGAGATCATCGGTCTTGAATCCATTGATGAGGCGTTCTTGCGGAGCACAATACCGTGGAAAAAAGGGGATCAATTTAACCTCCAGCTTCTTGAAGATGCGCAAGCCCGGCTGATTGCCACCGGGCTGTTTTCAACTGTGCAAGTAAGTCGGGGGGAATCGCTCCAGCAGGAACAGTTTTTGCCGGTAAACATTACGATCACCGAACGGAAGCATCGTTCCATCAGCGCGGGTGTAAGCTACAGGACCGACGAGGGAGCCGGCGTAAACGCCTCCTGGGAGCATCGGAACCTCCTGACGCGCGGAGAGCGGCTAAAACTGGACGCCGCCCTATCCGGTATTTCCCTCTCAGCGGAAGGAACTTTTTTTAAACCCCGGTTCCTGCGAAACGACCAAACGCTTCGCCTGAGCTTACGATTGGCCGATGAAAACACCGATGCATTTGACAGCCAAAATATCCGGAGCGCAGTTTTGGTCGATCGTGAGTTGACAGAACAAATAACTGTCGGCGCCGGGCTCGCCCATAAGTTTTCAAGCGTGGAGCAGATGGATGAAACGGAGCGCTTCAGTTTGCTCTCCCTTCCCTTGCAATTTGACTGGGACAGCAGTGACAATCTATTGGATCCAAGCCGTGGCGGTCGTGTGGTTGTGCAGCTGGCACCCTACCAAGATATTGAGCAGGCCGAACTTAACTTTTTCAAGAGTCGAATCTCCGCCACTCGCTATCTGAGGTTATTGGAGGCACCTTCCTTGGTGCTCGCGGGTCGAGCCTCCCTGGGGATTATTAACGGCGCGTCGCAAATGGAAATTCCCGCCGACGAGCGTTTCTATGCCGGTGGGGGTGGGTCTATTCGCGGCTACACCTATCAGTCCGTGGGGCCACTCGACGAGGATGACGATCCCATCGGCGGCAGATCTCTCCTTGAGTTATCCGCCGAGTTGCGATTTAAGCTAACCGATCGTATCGGCATGGTCACCTTTTTGGATGGCGGCAGTGCCTTTACCTCCACGGTTCCCGATTCGAGCGAAGATCTGCAGTGGGCGGCGGGCTTGGGATTCCGTTACTTTACGCCCATTGGACCCCTGCGGCTGGATGTCGGGTTTCCGCTGGACCGCAGGGAGGATATCGACGATGCGTTTCAAATCTATGTAAGTATCGGACAAGCATTTTAGACTGATGAACGGGAAATCTATCTCTAAAAAAGTAGCCCGCTGGGCGGTGGTGATCGCGGCCATATTGGTAATTGTTCCAGCCATTCTGTTCGGACTGGCGCAAACCGAAATCGGCAAGCGTCATGTGGCCGGGCAGGTTGCCAAGGGACTGGGGGTTGCAAGCAACGCCGGAATTGAAGTCGGAAAAATTGAAGGGATCATTCCTTTTGATTGCCGAATGGATCGACTTATTGCAAGGGATGTGGACGGCGAAATGCTGGTTCTCAAAAATGCGAGGTTGCGCTGGTCGCCGCTTTCGCTTCTTAGCGGACGGCTTCTCGTCAAAGAAATCAGTGCATCCCTCCTCCGTCTGAATCGTTTCCCATCGAAGGAGAAGCGCAATGAGACGACAACCAAGAACCTGCCTACATGGCCGTCCGGGCTCAATCGCCTGATCGTTGAGCGCTTGGCCGTAGATCAGCTGGTCCTGGGGCGGAAAGTGATCGGAGAGGAAGGGATTTTCAGGGTTGAAGCCCAACTTAGGGCGTTGAACGCCGCCGACGAGCAAACCGCCGAGATTCAGCTGGCACGGATAGACGGTCCCAAGGGCGAAGCCACCCTCAATATAACATTCCAGCATAAAGAACCCTCGCTGCGCTTGCGCGCGAAAGTAGAGGAAGCTGAAGGCGGCGTGTTGGCCGGCTTCATGAACGTTCCAGGGCCTACCGCGCTCAATTTGGAAGGAACGGGCCCGCTTGCGGACTGGAAAGGGACCCTGAAAGTTAGGGTGGGAGGGCTCGGGGAACTTAAGACAAGCCTTATCCTCGAGACGATGGATACGCCGAAGCTGAAAGCCGAGGGGAAAATTCGGGTGACTTCCGGTCGCCTTCCTGTTCAGGTGAGGCGGCTATTGTCCGATGAGACGCGCTTTGCTGCGGCCCTTCGCATGCCTCACAGCCAATCCATCGGTGTCGATTACTTGAACGTGGACGGTGATAAGATATCTCTGCGGCTCAAAGGTGGTCTGGATTTCAAACAGCATCGTTCGAGCGGCGAATTCCTCCTTTCTTGCGGAGACCTGTCGCCGTTGGGAGATGCGGAGGGGGCCAAGATCACAGGGAGCGTGGAAGTGAACGGCAGGTTTTCCGGACCGCTTTTCAACCCGCAGACGAAACTTCTCGTGAGCATTCGTAACGTTGCGTTTGACAAATTCCGTGCGGATGCCATGCACGCGGATCTTCGCATCGGTTTGCTCTCCCCGCTTGCTAAAGAATTTTCAGGTATCAAGCTTTCCGGCATGGGCAGCCTTGAGAACTTCGTCCATTTGGATGCGCGGCCAATGCCGGAAAAGCAGCTCCGGTGGAACATCGATGCAGAGGGACCCTTGAAGGAGATCGTTCAGATCCGAACATTTGAGCTGTCAGGGGAAGCATTCTCATTGGAAACCTCCGGCCACCTGAATCTCATTGAACTAAGCGGAAAGGGGGATGCTTCTCTGACGGTCGAGGATCTTCAAAAGATTTCAGGACTTTTCAAAGCAGACATCCCCGGCAGTACCAAAACACACGTGTCTTTTGCTGGAAATGCGACGAAGCGCGTGTTCACCGCACAGATTCAGGGACAACTCAATATGTCCGAGGCACCTTCCTTCCGCCGCACGCCATTGCTGGGATCCAGCATAGGCTACGCCGCTGAATTGAAGTATACAGACAAAAACAAAGTGTCCATTTCTAAACTTCAGGTCGATACGGAGACGGGGAGGGTCACAGGTGCTGCATCTCTTGATTTAGCGAGTCAAGAACTCGACAGCGCTTTACGAATCGTCGTGCCAAAGCTCGCTTTCCTTTCTCCTGTGCTGACTCGCACGATCGACGGTTCCCTTGAAATGGAGGGTGTCATCACCGGAACCTTGTCATCGCCAAAGGTCAACGTGAAAGCCAACGCAAAGAATCTTGTATTTGAACAACTGAATTTGCAGACGCTGACGGCAAATATCAACACCGAGGGCTTGCCCCCAAGCATTCAGGGTCGCTCGGAGTTGTCACTGAAGTATGCGGGACAGGCGCTCAGCGGAAGCAGTGATTTTTCGTTGGAAGGAGCGCGCCTGGGTCTATCGGCGCTTTCGATAAAGACCGGAGAAAACGAGCTGACGGGTCACATGGCCCTGGATCTCAAAAGCCTGCTTGTGGGGGGGGAACTCCAGGTGAATTCTCCAAGGCTCTCTGATCTTTCGCTTTTGTTTGGGGAGGACTCGGCCGGCGGTGTGGAAATAAAGACGAAATTTGAAATCGTAAACCGCACACAGGAGATGAGACTGGATTTGGACGGCCGGAATCTGAAAAGCCGGTTTGGACATGCGAAGGAACTTGACTTAAAGGCCCGTTTGGTAGATCCATTTAACACGCCCAGCGGGAATTTCGAGTTGAAGGGCAGCGGGTTTCGCTTCGGCGAAGTGACGCTTGCAGACCTGGCGCTCACGGGAAACGGTTCACCGGAGAAAATGCGTTTTCATGGAAGAAGTAGCGGGAATTACAAGGAAAGTTTCGACGTGCAAACCCGGGGAATCCTTCACGCCACGTCGAAAGCACAGACGCTCGAGTTACAGGAATTTGGGGCGCATTACCAAGATCTGCCGTTGAAGCTAAGAGCCCCCGCATCCGTTCAGCGCTCTGCGCTGGGTTATCGAGTGAAGGCCCTGTCACTTCGCGTCGGAGCAGGACAATTGGATGGCTCCGGGCGCCTTGAAAATCAGACATTGACGCTGAAAACTGATTTTAAGAACTTGCCGCTTGCCGATTTGAAAATTACGGGGGCGCCTCAGTTCACCGGCACTGCCACCGGGAGTCTATCCTTGCTGGGGCCCATCGGCAGGCCGCAAGGCAGTTTAAATCTCAGCTTGGATGGCGTCTCGATTCGTGATGCGAAGGGTTCCGAACTTCCTTCTGCCACACTGAATGCCAAAGCGGAATTGAAAGCGGGGAGGCTCAGGAGCAATCTTGCGCTGCAAGGACTGACTGCCGAGCCATTGGCAGCGAAGTTGGACATTCCCCTGCTTTTCTCTTTTTCTCCCTTTACTTTCTCCCTGCCTTCCAAGGGCGAGATACTCGGCAATCTTTCCGGGGACCTTGACCTGGAGCGAATCAACACTCTCGTGGGTCCGGACTATCAGATTGTGAAAGGGCATTTTGGTGTGAACTTAGCCCTCAGGGGAACGATGGATGCCCCTCTGATCACCGGGCAAGGACAGGTGGGGAAGGGATCCTATGAATACATTCCTACCGGGACCGTGGTGCGGGACGTTGAAGTGGAGATTACTGCGGAGATACCCAGGGTGAACATCAAGGAGGCACGGGCCACCGACGGGGAGAAAGGTTCTATTTCTCTCAACGGCTGGTTTGACCTCCTTCCCGGAGACCGATTTCCGTTCAAAACAGCGCTCACGCTTGAGCAGGCCACCCTACTTCGTCGCGACGACATAACCGCCACTGCGGGAGGACGTGTGACTCTCGCCGGCTCAGCTGAGAAAGCCAACCTCGCCGGAAAGCTTCGTGTTGAGCATGCTGAAATTCGCATACCAGACCGACTTCCCCCAGATATAACAGAGCTGGAAGTCATCGATGTCCGGGAAACTGCACAAGAAAAGGAACCAATGCCACAACCGGGGTCCAAACAAGGCCTTGAACTGCGCTTCGACCTGGGGGTTGATGGTCCCGGCAAAATCTTCGTACGTGGCCGCGGCCTCGATTCCGAATGGAAATGCGAACTCCATATCGCCGGTACCGCACCGGAACCGGTGATCACCGGAAATCTCTCTGTGGTGCGGGGTCGGTTCAGTTTTCTTGGAAAGCGCTTCGGTATTCAGCGAGGCACCATCGCATTCAACGGGGCATACCCGCCGTCCCCGGTTGCAGATATCGTCACCGAAGCCCGCGCAACCGACATCACGGCGCAGCTCAGACTCTCGGGTTCTCTCAAAAACCCCAAGTTGACGCTTACTTCCGATCCTCAGCTCCCTTCAGACGAGATTCTGTCCCGGCTGCTCTTCGGGCGAGCGCTGGGTGCTATTACCCCGTTTCAGGCACTGGTCCTTGCCGATGCCGCACGGACGCTGGCCGGGGGTGGCAGCCTCGGATTGTTGGATCAGACGCGGAGTGCGTTGGGCATAGATCAGCTCGAGATAAAATCAGGCGGAGAAGAAACGGATCAGGCCACCGTCGGTGCCGGCAAATATCTGAGTGACAAGGTATACCTCGAAGTGGAGCAGGGCCTGGACCCTCAAAGCAGCAAGGCGAAAGTGCAAGTGGAAGTGACACCGAACGTCAGCGTTGAAAGTGAAGTGGGCGCGAATTCTGAAGGGGGTATGGGGGTCAGATGGAGATGGGATTACTAGGAGGTCGAAATGACGGATGAATTGATTGGATACGATGCCGTTGCATTGGGTGAATTGCTTCGTCGCGGTGAAATCAGCCCGATCGAATTACTCGAGATGACCATTCAACGCGTCGAGACGGTTAACCCGCAGCTCAATGCCGTGATACACCCGATGTACGATCAGGCCCGCAAGATAGCGGAAAACCTGAGTTCCGACAGGCGGGAGGGTCCGCAGTCCGGGTCTCTATTTAGGGGGGTGCCGTTCCTTTTGAAGGACCTGTTGGCCGAATACAAAGGCGCTCCTTTTAACGAAGGATCGCGAGCAATGAAGGGCTACATATCCAAGATAGACAGCGAGTTGGTGAAACGCCTAAACGCCGGCGGCCTGATCATTTTCGGAAAAACAAACCCGTCTGAGTTCGGGATTTTGCCATCCTCGGAAACCGCGGCCCATGGATCGACCGCCAACCCGTGGGATCCAAGCTTAACCGCGGGAGGGTCAAGCGGCGGCTCCGCCGCAGCCGTGGCCGCAGGCATGCTTCCCATGGCTCACGGAAACGACGGCGGGGGTTCCATTCGAATCCCTGCCTCTTGTTGCGGAGTCTTTGGCCTAAAGCCCACCCGCGGCAGAAATCCGCTTGGGCCGCTCTTTGGGGATATGGCCGGTGGAATTGCACATGAACACGCTGTGACCCGATCGGTCAGAGATTCGGCCGCATTGCTGGATTTAACGTCCGGGCCGGACTTTGGAGATCCTTATTGTGCGCCCCCCAAAACGCGGCCATTCCTGGAAGAAGTCGGCCGGCCTGCCGGGCGCCTCAGAATCGCTTTCTTAACGCGCATACCTGAGGGCTGGAATGACGAAACCGGCTTGCACCCGGATTGTGAAAATGCCGTGAAAGATGCGGCGCGGTTATGCGAAAGTCTTGGCCATGTTGTCACCGAGGTTGATGCGGATCATTTGAGCCATGCGGATCTTCCTGAAAATTTCGGCCGCATTTTTACCTGTTTTGTCGGGCATGCCGTCTCCTATTGGCAAAGAGAATTGAGAAGAGAAATCGGACAGGATGAGTTGGAACCCGTGACTTGGGATATTTATCAGGAAAGTCTCCATACGACTGGATCGGAGTACCTGACTGCGGTGGAGGAAATCCAACGGTTTTCGAGAAAAATAGCCCGCTGGTATCACCAGGGCGATTATGACATGCTCCTCTCCCCGACGATGAGAATTCCACCGACAAAGCTGGGTGCTTTTGAATCGACTCCGGAGGATCCCACAAGGTGGATTCGCACGGCACTGTCTTTTGTAGCGTTTACCCGCACACAAAATATCACCGGCCAGCCGGCAATGTCGGTTCCGCTGTTTTGGAATGAAAACGACGTGCCCATCGGGGTACAGTTCGCAAGTCGCTTTGGGGATGAGGCCGGCCTCTTTCGGCTGGCAGCCCAATTGGAGCAAGCAAGGCCTTGGGCCGACAGAAAGCCGCCGATTCGCTGTGGCCGGGGTTCCTGACAGAGGACTTTTAGATGGGGTGGTGGGACTTCCGCTTCGAATACTGCGGTTTCATGAAAAAACGTCGGTCCTTTTTTAACTTGAGAGTCCAAAGTTCTCTTGTCATGGCGGACTTGATCCGGCATTCAGAAAAGATATCTTATTGAAATCATACTGGATTCCGGCTTTCGCCGGAATGACGGATCGAGTCTCTCGCATCTAATAATATCAATATGTTAGAAGAACTTGGGACAGTGGAGTTATTAAAAGAACCCGCAATAGGCTCACTTTTTTTCTTGACAATCGGGACCACCTCACATAACAAATTCACGAGATTACACCCTATCAAAGCAAGCATTCCCTTATTTTGCGGCGATCCTGGGGACCAATCCGGGACTCGGCAACAAGACCCCGCCGACGGCTCCCATTCTTTACCTCGCCGGCCGCTTTCTCTGGCTCTGCCCCACTGGGTAATGCCCAGGATTGTCTCCACCGTTCCACTCACGATATGGTGACCACCTGGTGGCGAGCGCGGCTTGCAGATTGATGCGTTTGGCCGGCATAAAGATGTCGAAATTTGGATGCCGAGCGCTCTAAGTTCGAAAAGAACGTGGCAAAAATTTTTGACGGTGGCGTCGGTTTTTTGAGCCTCCGGCCGGTTGAACCGGCGTATTCATTCGGAAAGGATAGATAATGATGGACAAAGGGAAAGTGTGGCTGAATGGGAACTTCATTTCTTGGGAAAAGGCTACGGTGCCGCT
>Ga0180433_10002795_pt1 | contig 26405 bp, 27 predicted proteins | sample SS_ome_8_FD_132980 | JGI IMG/M metagenome (GOLD analysis project Ga0180433, IMG submission 132980) | Hypersaline lake sediment archaeal communities from the Salton Sea, California, USA - SS_1_D_1 metaG | ecosystem: Environmental > Aquatic > Non-marine Saline and Alkaline > Hypersaline >... | reverse complement strand
GAGGTAGAGCTTTTTTTGCGCATTTTTATGCGCTTTTTTCGTATTGCAGGCCGGTTCCACATGCAAAGGCCGCGCTGCCGTCAACCGGCAGAACGCCGCATGGATTGAGTTGACCGACGAGGATTTGGTTGACTGCATGGTGTGCTGCGGGTGTGTCTTCATAGCCGACGATGACGGCATCGGCTTCTTCCATGTGGCGCAGGGTGTAGGGAGTGGCAAATAGTGCAGCGATGACGGGGAAGTTTTTTTGTTTTGCCTGTTGAATCAGTTGCCTGATGCGTTCGCCGGTGGTTTCTTGGTCGGCTTTATCAAGTTCGATAGCCCCGCTGCGTTGCCTGCCGTGAATAGTCAGGAGCATCGGGGTGCTGCGTGGTTCGGCTGATTGGGTGTCGGCTTGTCTCGTTGTTGTCATCTCTACAAGCTGCTGTAGCTCTGCTCTGAAGGGACAGCTGGTTCGGGTGCCGCTGGTGACGACTGCTGGCATACGCTTGAGGGGAAGGAGATTGTTGTTTTTGACGAGTGTAACTGCGTGTGAGAAAACCTGCTCTTGCAATGGCGCCAGTGCCGGCGGTGCTGGTGGTGTTTGTTGTGTGCTTATCTTGTGCTTGGCGCGTAGCACACGTAGTGCGCGTTTATCAATTTCTGCTTCACTGACGAGGCCATCATCAATTGCCTGCTCGATGAGTGCAACGGTTGCGGCGATATTTTCAGTGCCAAGTAGTATGTCGTTGCCGGCTAGGAATGCCTTGAGCTCTGCTGTGCCCGGTGATTGGCCGGCGATGGTTGCTCCGTCCATAACGAGACTGTCGGTGATGATCAATCCCTCGAATCCGAGTTGCTCACGTAGCAGTTTGGTGACGATGGGATATGACATGCTGGCAGGTTTTCCTTGTTTGTGTCTCTTTTCAAGGGCGGGAACTGCAATGTGTGCTGTCATAATGGCGTCGATGCCGTTAGCAATGAGTGTACGGTAAGGCGCCAGTTCAATTGTTTCAAGCCGCTCGCGGTCGTGTAATATGTGTGGCAATGTTCGATGTGAATCGGTGCTTGTATCACCGTGGCCAGGGAAATGTTTGGCGCAGGCCAGTACGCCGGCCTTGCGTAGCCCGTGTGCAAATAATAGTGCTTTTTGCGTTACGCGTTCGGGATCTTGGCCGAATGACCGAATGCCGACAATTGGATTGGCGCGGTTGGTGTTTACGTCGACTACTGGTGCTAGGTTAATGTGTACGCCAAGTGCTCTGCACTGCTGACCGGCGATTTGTCCGGCCTGAATTATGAGATGATCATTTTCTTCGCGCAGCGCGCCGAGTGTCATTGCTTGTGGCACGGGCGGCACATCTTCCAATCGCATTGCCGTGCCCCATTCGGCATCGAGTGCAATCATAAGCGGCGGTCGATTGCCGTTGAGCTGTTGAAAATGTTGGATAGTGGCTGCCAGATCGGCAGGGCTGCTTTGTTTGCCAACAAAAAAAATGCCGCCCACATGATAGTTGTGGATAAATTTAGCGATGCGTTTGTGATTGGGTGGAGCAGGGTAGTGTGAATCTTTAAATGTTGTTTCTAGTTCGTCTTCATTGGGTACGGTCGAGACCATTAGCAGCTGTCCGATCTTTTGTTGCAACGATAGGCGAGCAAGTATTTCTTCTGGCCATTCGCCTCCAGGCAACGCGTGTTTCCAGACTAATAATGACGAGATAATGACAGTGCTATGCAGCGCGCGTGCGTTCATTGCTAGTTCCTTTTGCTCGAGCAGCCTTTTTTGTGCGAGCCAAGTTTAGCAGGGAGTATGCGTATGCGCTACATGGGACGTTGCGTTTTTTGGTGTTGATGGGCTGGTCATTTGGGTAGATGATTACTACATTGGCCGGCGTTTCTTATCTTGTTTTACCATGGAGTCATATGCATGAAGATGGGCATTCGATTGTGTTTGGTGATGCTGTTTGCTGCTGAGTGCAGTTTCATTGTTGGTGGTGGCGAGGCTGATAGAGATTTTGCGGGTTATGTTGAGCCTGCCGAGGATGTTGGCAGTGGTGATGAGCTCTGGGAGACAACGTCCGGTAGTGGCGAGGAGTCTGAATATGAGGTGGAAATAGAGTTTGAGGTTGCATCTAATGATAGCGGCCCACAGGATAGTGAGTGGTGGCTTGAATCTGCAAGCGATGATGATTGGGAAACGGTAGCTGAAGGTGAAGTGGCAGATAGGTATGAGCAGGAGCATGGGATGCCGTTTTTTATTCCCGCAGATAATACTCAAGAGCAGTGCCCGGTATGTCTTCTTGGCATCGATGAGCTTTCTATGCGTCGGCTACCATGTGGTCATGGGATTTGTTTCGGGTGTGCACACGATTTTTATGTTATTCAAAGAGCCTCTCGCTTGTGCCCGTTGTGCCGACGGTACGCTTCGCGTGCTTTTGTGCGTGCCATCGCAGAAGAAGGCCAGGGGGAAATACAGGAAGATATAGTGGGTACGGTGTCTGAATCAAATAATCAAGAGCGCTCTATCAGGAGGTTGCTAGATGCAGTTGAAACAAGGCGCATTTCGGGAAATTTTTGCAAGCATGTTATGTGTCCTGTCTTGCTCAGTTGTGTGGGGGTGGCAGCGCTGGCGGCTATGAAGGCATATGTTACTGGCAATACATTGACGGTTTTTGAATGATATGTCAGCTGGTCTGTTGCTGTTCGTCTGCAAAGCTGCGAACAATATCGACGTACGAGCGACTACCCTCTTTCAGAAGAAGGTGTGCAGGGTTGCTGGCGTCGATACCAAACAAGCCATACTCGCGGTGGTGGTATTCTTTCAGACTTGGCCATTCGTAGTTACTGCAGAGTGTCCACGGCAAATACCCCAACACTGCTCCGTTGTGTGCGGTAATTTCTTTTTGTGCACGATGCAGTTGTTCCAGGTAGGTAGGGTAGAATGTGGAGCGTTTTTCATCATCCATGGTGGCGATGCCGTTTTCCATTACATAGATCGGAATCGGATGGTACGGACCGGTACGCATGCCCCAACCTGCGCTGTGTGTATCGATATGTTTGGCGAGTTTATCCCATACCTCCATGAGCGCGCGATATAGGCCTTCGGGGTATATACGATAGTTATGACTATCGGTTGTGTAGCGTGGATCTTCTTCTTTGAGCTTATTCGCGCCATCCATGAAGCAGTTGGAATAATAGTTAACGCCAACAAAATCAAGTGTGCCAGTGGCGTGGCGATTCCAGCGGAATATTCCAAGAAACGGTACGGTGTAGACACCAGATTTGAAGAAATTATAGACGGCATCGTGTTGTACGTAGTTGCCAAAGCCGCAGGCGAGTCTTGTTTTTTGTGCATCGAGCCAGGAGCGTTCAAGTGCAGCAGGCAGCGGATCGAGTTGATGTACATTCTTGCCGATGCCGATCTGTGGCGCGCTCATGGTTGGGTAGTGATTGCTTAAGTCATCGTAAAAGAGACTCTTGAGTGCGCGGTACACTTCGACGTGTGCATTGAGCACGTTGCCTTGCATGAGCACCGCCTTGCGTAAACTTTTATTGCCAGTGGTTGCCGATGGTGGCAGATCGCCGGTGTAGTATGACTTGAAGGCATAACCCTCGGGAGCGTTGAAGGTTACCCACAGCGGTATGATCAGTTGGTGTTTGCTGGCAGGTCCATAGATGTGAGGTGCAATTTTTTGGAAGATTTCTGGGCGTTGCGCGGTGTGTACCATGAAGTGACGCCAGACGCGGCGACAGTAACGGGTGAACTGCTTAATTCCCTCTGCCTTCTGAAAACCGCCTCTATCAGCAAACCAACACGGGTCAGTATAGTGGTGGAATACGACGACTGGCGTCATATTTTTTTCGATCAAGTAGCAGAATATGTTGGCATAGTTATCGAGAGCTTCCTGATCGAAGACTCCTTGTTGTGGCTCAATCTGTGCCCATTCAACTGAAAATCGCAGGGAATTCAGACCAGCTGCAGCTGCGGTATCGATATAGCTACGGTAGTAGGTGCGCAGGTCAACGGTATATTCTGGGTCATGTGGCGATGGTAACATATCGTGCAGCGTTGCGTGTTGATCCGTACTGGTCCAACCGTTGTTTTCACGAATGCGTTCATTTTCGTGTGTGCGATCAGCGTTAATTTGTGCGACCATGCGTGCATGTGAACATGTTTGTGCTGTGCACCAACGACCAGCACTTTGATGTGCCGACGTCGAAGCGCCCCACAAAAAAGGTGCTCGATATGTGTGTCTCGTAACGTCGCTTTCCGGCTCGTTGCGGGTATGCACGTTGTAGTAGAATGGCTTTTTTTCAAATGTCTGATGAATCGACTGACCAAGTTGATGACATGGCATAGTTTGGTTGATTGGTGGACTGGCATGAGTCAGCAAAAAAAACGGTAGGATGTACAGTATAGTGCGGCAATTCATTAGTGAAGCCCTTTTGTGATAAGGAGGAGTGTTTTTTCGTTACCTAGTATTGCCTATTTGTAGAGAGCTTGCAAAGAGGTTTTTGTAACGCGTTAGGTGCAATATTATGCCATATTGTCCGGCCTTTTGCGTGCTTTTTTGTGAGTCGGCATAATGGATTGTGGCGGTTATAGCGCGCAATGCATTGTAAAGTTGCTGGAAAATTACATGTTATTGGGGTGAGGGAGAAAATTTATGGTGCATTTTCGTGTGTTTATTTTTGCTGTTTTATGTGTTTTGCCGTTTGGTTGTGTCCATGCGGGTGGAGAAGAGCAAAGGTGCCCAATCTGTTTTGAAGACAGTCCACAAATAGTACTTCACCATGTCAATGCGCAGGCTAAATGCCACGCATCATGTGCCGATTGCGCACGTCGCATGTTTATACACCATACGCAATGTGATACGGCTGCGTATCACATTGCGCTAGTTCAGGCGATGTTAAGGGCTTTTTTCGAGGGGGACGGTAATCTCGATCTTGACATGGTTCTTCCGTGTGATGCGTGCAGCGGAGGTGCAGCTCATTGTGATCTTTGTCGGCATTGTAATCACCAGTGTCCCTTGTGCAGAGAGCCTTTGACAGATGATGATATCAGGAATATTCGCGATGGCGGCATTCCTGCTCCGATGCCAGGCGAACCATCAGCAGCTGCTAGTGGTGAACCTGTACGTACTGGAGAGTCGCCCTACCTTGTTCCTGCGATAGTCGGAGTTGCGGCAGGTGGCATGACGATTGCGGCCATTTCCTATCTAGTGTGGAAGCATCGCAAGGATAAAAAGAAAAATAGGAACAATCGTACGTCACACGTGCGTTCGCGTGCCCGTGCGGCAGCATAAGAAGAGAGCTACAGAGTTTTTAGGGAGTTTTTCTATGAATAAGTTTCTCGTTGCAGCAATTGTATGTTTGATGGGTGTGCAGTCAGTAGGGGGTATGGATCAGAGTACGCAGACTGATCTTTGTACTTGGTGCCGTCAGATTTGCGATGATGAGGCGGCTTGTATTGCGCAGGAAGCCGTGCAACGAGAACGAGATGAGCAGCTAATTCTTGCAACTAATCGCCGTCTTATTGGAGCGACGAGGAATGCTCTGAGAGCTGGCGCCAATGTGGATGTTACCTTGGAAGGGGGAAGGACGCCGCTACACATTGCGGCCTGGGATTGCGATGGACAGCTTTTGCGTGTGCTGCTTGAGGCGAGTGCTGACAAGAACGCTCTTGATAATTGGCAGCGTACTCCGTTGTACTATGCGATCTTGAAAAATGGCCCGGGTGCGGTGCACACTTTGGTTGAGGCGGGTGCGGATGTGGATGCGGTAACCCCGCACGGTGCATCTTTGCTGCATGCAGCCATTGATGGTCTCAATGATGATGAGCGATTGGTTGATTTCTTGTTGGGATATGACTTTGATGCGGAGATTGCGTGTCAGTGCTACCCAACACCACTGCAGCATGCAGCAGTGTATGGTGAGTGTGCTGTACGCCGCATGCGTGCATTGCTGGCTGGTGGTGCGAAGATGATGCCAGATTCTAATAGCTGACGGTGATGCAGCGTTAAACGAGGTCCTTGTGTGACTTTGTTCCTCGTTTATGAGCTTTTGTTTTCCTTTTTGATCAGCATATTGCATTATACCTATCTACGTTGCCTATACTCCGTGATGTTTCTGTGATATTGCGCAATAGGCGTTGTTGAAAATGGTAGATATTGTTTGATCGGGAGAATCTGTTATGAAACGTTTTTTCAAGCTCATTTGGTTTGCTCTTTTCATTCTGCCGGTTGGTTTTGCTCATGCAGGTGGCGACAATCAGAGATGTCCTATCTGTTTAGAGGATGGATTGCAGGTTGTTCTTCATCGGGTTGCTAGGCACGTGGATTGTCGAGTCTGTGAGGAGTGTGCGCAGAGAATGTTCGCGCAACATGAGCCGTGTGATGTTGCGGCCTACAAAAAAGCGGTGGAGCGGGCGACAGTGCGGGCCATGTATTCAAAGGCTATGCATTCAGGTGCTGGTACTGAAGTGATTAACGTGCTTGCTCCTTGCAATGCATGTAGCCAGGGTGATACGAGTAATTGCAAAAGCTGTCGCCATTGTAATCGCCAGTGTCCATTATGCACAGAGCTGCTAACAGCTGATGATGTCAGAAATATATGTGAAACAGCAGCACCTATTGCAGGGGCATCGAGTGAGCCAGAAACGACAGTTGCCAAGGAAGAAAAAGCTTCCACAGAGTCGGGTGAGCCAGCGGCGACAGTTATCAGTGATGGCTCTGCAGGCAAGAGGAGGTTGCCATATCTTCTGCCCACGATGTTCAGTGTCGTGGTAGGTGGTATGACAATTGCGGCTACTGTCTATTTGGTGTGGAAACATCGACAGCAAAAAAAGAAGAAGAAAAATAATTGTGTGACGCGTACGCATCGATCTGAATATGCGGTAGCATAGGGGGCATTTGCGCTACGCGGTAAGGCGTGAGAAAATGAAGATCGGTTCGGAGTAATTACTCTGTTCCGATCTTTTTTTTATGGCGGTTTAACAGCAGCGCGTGTGTGGGAGGACGTACGCAGGGGAATATCAACAGATACAAAAATATGTAACATCTATGGAACCAACGTGAAACAATTGAGTCAGTCACTTTTTTTTGTTAGCAGTCTTTTTTTCCTAACATCATCTCTTGTTTATGCCGATGCAGATAGCTACAGACCTCAGGAACGCACAGAGGATTGTGATATCTGCCTTGAGAGACAAGATACGGTTGTTTCTTTGCCGTGCCATCAATCTCACAAAATGTGTATTCCGTGCATCCTTGATTGGTTTGTCGATCGTAATCATGATGCTTGTCCGACCTGTCGTGCATCGGTTGGGCAGAAGGTCAGAGGGTGGCTGAAGGGGCGTGACAGTGTTGCAGCGCAGCAATCACGACCATCGCAGCAGCGTCCCGCTGCGCGACCTCAGCCGCAAAGTAATAAGTGCGCTTCATGCAATGCGACGGCGAACGATCCGATCAAGCTTCCGTGTGGTCACGTTATGTGCCTGAGGCATGCCTGGCAAAAGCTGCTCGAGGCAGGCGATGATGTCTGGCCGCCATTGTGGTGTCCACTGTGCAGTACGCCGGCAAGCTGGGAATGCATGAGTGAGTTGGAACAACGTGCAGCGCGAGCCGGTTTGCCACGTAGTGGAAGTCAGGAGAGTCAACCGAGACTGCAGCAGTGGTCGCAGCCGATTCCACGTCGAGTACAACCGGCACCGCGTCCAGTGCAACAAGCACCACGTCCAGTGCCGCATGCACACCAGCAGGTTGATAATTGTCCGATCTGTCTTAATCCGGTTGGGCAAAATGGTGGCGAGTTTGTCTTATCGTGCCGGCATAAGCTCTGCCTCAATTGTGCCAAGGCAAACTTTTTGGATCACACCAACAACAGCAGTTGTCCATTGTGTCGTGCTTATGTTGATTATGCGACCAAGCAGCATCTGCGTTCTCACTTTCAGACCAGCGCTTCATACAGTATGAATACGTGTAATCAGAGTTCTGCACGACAACCTAGTTACAGTTCTGGTAATAATAGCGGTAGTTACAATGGCTCTTTGGTACAACGTGCCGCGTGTGCCGTACGAAAAGCGTGGCGTAACTGTCATCGTACTGACCATGATTGTCAAAAGGGCGATCGTATTTCTCCGGAAGTGCGCATTGGAGCCATCGTTGGTATTGTGGCTGTCGGTGGTATCTGTGTTGGTGGCATTTTGCGTACAGTTACTCGGCCAACACGGTGTTGTTCGGCATTCTAGTTTTTTAATTGAGCAGTTTTGAGGGGTATGTGGACTAGTATTGGTTTGCACACCCTTCAAACTGCGTGTAATTGTGGGAGTTCGGCTGGGTGAGGATGATTTAATTAAGCGTAATAGCGGGCTATTGACCGAGCGTTTGAGGTCAGTAATTGAGTGTGTGACACTGATAGACGATTGTGAATGATCGGCTAAATGGCTGCGTTTGTGGCCGTTACGGCAAAATGTCGTGGGGGGACGTGTGTGGAGGGCCGGCCTTAGCTAAAGAGCTTATCGCTGGAACTAGATGATCGAATGCTTGATGGGGGAATGCCGTGAATTCTTTATGTCGATTACTTTTTTTTACCTGCGGATTAGCTTTGGTTACATCTGTGATGTGTGTGGATTATACGCCACAGTTTCGTACTGTTGAGTGCAATGTTTGTTTGGACGAAAAAAATGATGTGATTTCTCTTCCTTGTCATTCCAATCATGAGTTGTGTGTTGGTTGCGCGAGAAATTGGTTTGCGCGAAGTGACACGTGTCCAGTTTGCAGAGCGGACGTTGGTGTGCCGGTGAGAGAGTGGTTGCAACAGCGTAATGGAGCGCAGTCCCAGCGGGCGCCACGAGCACATGTATCACCGCAACCACAAGCAGGGAGGCGGCCAGCGTCACAACGTCGTGCGCATCCTCCTAGGCAAAACAGTCAGCGTGCGCGTAGTGCCAATGCCTCACGAGCAGATCACGGTGCAAATCGTATGCCTACAGCACGACAACAAGAGCTAGATCGTAGGCGTCTTGAGCGCATGGTTGGCTTGGCATGTTTTGTGCTTGCTGGCGGCGTGGTTCTTTGGAAGTTGTTCGAGCGATTTTGCAAATTTCCGAACAAGCCGATGGCACGACGTGATAGTGGTCGTGCGCGATCGGGACGTGCCTATTAAATAAACATTGTTAGCGAATTAATTAAAATAAATTTTGTGATTGTTACAACTTATGATGAGTGTTTTTCGACAGTCTAGTATTACAACGATTTTTGTCTTTGCAGCATCAGGTCTTCTTAATGCTGGTGGGGCGCCGATATTTAAAGAGTGTCCTCTTTGCATGGAGAATGTGCAGGTTTATCCCCCTGATGAAAACATGCCGTTTATATTGCTTCATGGTCAGATGAGGCATATGCACGGCATATGCTACAATTGTGTCCCTGGTTTCTCGAAGCATTCTCGTCTTGAGGGGCATATGAATTGTCCAGTGTGTCGTACTGCAATTGATGCCGATGTGAGAACTCACGTTGCTCGGTGGGAGCAAGCTGAATGGCACAAACACAATGAGGAGCAAGCCAATAGGATTCCCGTGCAAGAGTGGAATGATATTCAACGTATGCAGCGCGAAGATGAGGAGGCTGCAACAACAGAAGAGGCTGTGCGTTCTAGGCGTGATCTTAATAGCGTAGGGGTATTACGTGAGGCAGGTGTGCGTCGTCGTCTGGAAGAAAAAATAGCAGCAGAAAGACGAGCGCAAGGATATGATGATGCGCGGTATCGTTCGGAAGATCAGGAGTGGTTTCATCGTAATTCTGAAGAATGGCGCACGGGAGAACGAGCCCAACAACAAGCAGAATGGGAGCGCTGGAGCTGGCGACCTCGGGAGCGCAAGTATCGACATATTCCCAAGATTGGTGTAGGCATTACGTGTATGGCGGTTATCTGTTTTATACTATGGCGTGCATTGCGTACCGGTAAGGATTGTAGGAAAAGGCAGCGTTCCTTCTTAGAACGTGTGCGTGCGTATATTCGTGCTCTTGCATAAACCTATCATCAAACGCTTGGTTGTGATCAATACTCTTCCTCAGCAATTGCCAATATGGCCCAAATGGGTTGGTCACCTCAAACCCGATTTTAGAAAGGCGCTCAACACCATTCTGTATGTGTTGATCACTGGGTGGAAGTGGCGTGACGTGCCAATTGGTAGTCAGTGAGGAAAAGATTCAACAGCTCATAAATTGCTTGGTTTTTTTTAGGAACGTGTGTGGCCTAATTCAAAAAAATCACCTGGGCCAAAAGTTGCTCAGTCAGGTATTTGGTTGATGGTTGAGCAGTTGTTTGTGTGAATACAGCTAAAATTTCGAAGAATTGTTACCCGTTGGTAGCGCAATTCCAGTTGTTAGAACGGTCTTTTGCACCTGAAGGTTGCTGTTGTGCGCTGTCAATACTCGTGCGGCAAAATGCTTTACGACCATATCATGGCGAGAATCATGTGTTGGTCGACTAAATGACAAAAGCTGGATGGAATGCATGTTGAGCGCCTATTTGACCTGATATATTTCATACTTGTCGATGGTACTGTAATTTGGACAGTGCTCGATAGATTGTGCAAGTCGCCGAGCAAATTGGGGGTGCGGCGTGATGGCGCACATGCGCGATCGTGGAGTGTGCATTAAAAAATATTGGTAGCGAATTAATAAGCTTAATTAACCGCGAGTTATGCTTATGGTAACGACTATTTGCCGACGACCAAGTATCGCAGTCATTCTTCTATTTGCGGTATCGGGGTTGCTCAATGCTGGTGGGGCGCCAATATTTAAAGAGTGCTCTGCTTGTACTAATCGTATACGGGTTCAACCTCCTGATCCGCGCAATCCATTTATTTTGTTTCATGAGCCACTGAGGCATCTGCATGGCCTATGCTACGACTGTGCCGCTGGTTTCTCTCGTTCGGTTTGTTGGAACCGGAAGAGGGTTTGTCCAGAGTGTCGTTGCGACATCAGTTCTGATGTGCAAGATAGAATTATGCGGTGGCCTCGTGAGCGGTGGCATGCGTATAACGTTGCACAGGCTAAGACTGTTCAAGCGCAAATAGAATTGGGCGAGGCTCGACGCATGCAGCAGGATGCAGAGGTGGCTGCACGAACGGAAGAGGCTGCGCGCTCTCGCCGTAATGTCAATGAAAGCGTGACGCGCGAGGTCGATATGAAGCGTCTTCTTGAAGAACAGATGGCAGCCGAAAGAGAAACACAAGAAGCTTATGATGTGCATCGGCGGATAGAAGAGCAGATGTGGCATGAAACTGGTGTTCCAGAAGCCCATAGCTTTAGGAAAAGTGCTCATCGCGGGAGTTGGCATGCGCGTCGAGGGTCATTTCGTTGTGGAATGGCAGAGAGTGAGCAATGGCCGCGGCCATGCCAGAGTTTTATTCGAAGGTATGGAGCCAAGATTGGTGTAACTATCGCATGTGGGGTGATCGTTGGGCTGATTATATGGCGTGCTTGGTTCGCAGATGATGAGAAAAAGAGTAAGCGGCAACGCTCGTTTATGGCGCGGTGGCGCGTCCGTATTGGCAAGCTTGCAGAAAGCTTATCTTATTCTAGTGGTGCGGCAATGTGTTAATCCACGTTACCAATGTTAGGGGGCACACATCTTTTTGGTGTGTATCACCTTTTTTTATATACGGTCGCAATTTTCTATCTGTTCGTTTGTATAGCGGTTTGTGTAATGAATGGTTGTGCTGGCGGTGACGATTCGTTGATGCCAATACATACGAGCTGAGTTAGTACTATGCCGGTAATTAATTTCCGGCAATCTGTAATGGAGAATATCTTGTTTAAATAGGGGTTTTGTTGCATGTCGCATCTCTTTTGTTATGCTTGCCTTGTCTTTTTTTAATTCATCTTTGTGTGGGGTTGTGTCGTGCGAGATTTAGCATTGTGTAATGGGCAGCGGCGAACGGCATTACTTTTTTTTATCTTTCTTTTTTTTGTAACGGGTGTGCGAGCGGGAGGTGACGAGCGTATGCGTCTTGTGTCGTATGGTGACGTTGAAGAAGCTCGCGTACATGAAATGCGATTGCATGGGACCTTTGGCGTTGCAGAAAGAGTTGTACGGTGGCGTTATCTTATTCCGCAGCATGTATTGGTGAAGGCGGCATGGTTTATTGCTGGCGCGACAACGGTTGGAGCAATCGTTGCTATTTCTTCAGCAACCGGAGATGCCAATGGGGCCAGTTGCCCACCATGTCCGACCTTTTTAGCGGTTGGGTATGGAGGAAATGTTTCAGGGGATTTGTCTGTCTAATGTTCTGTAGAGGGATGAAAATCATATGATGCAGATGTACAAACGTGCGGCTCTACTGGTTCTGATGCTCATTTCCAGTCGGATACTGTCAATGGAAGATGTTACCGAAGAAGCTTTGTCGTTTGTAGTCGAGGTGAGTGAGCGGCAACAACCGCCTGCACCACCTACGTCGCCTATTGCGCGTTTTGCGTGGGTATTGTGGCCGCGTACTTGTCCCGCGAAGCAGCTTCGTGTTGGCGATGATGCTGTCGCATTGTCAGAGCCGATGATGCCACAACTGATGTCACAACCGCGTGTGGCTGCCCATGACGTTGATCTGGAATGTGGTGGGCAGGTGTTGCCGATTGCGAGTGCTGGGGTTGCTGATCATTGATCTTGCCAGAGCAATTGGAATCAATGCTTATGTTTTCGACTTGGTGTAAGACCCATTAAATTAATGGGAAAAAGGAGGTTTTTTGCTTTGAGGTTCATGTTATGGGGCATCTGAATCTGTTGGTACATTCTTGATGCAAATGAGTTTGGGGCGCGTCTTGTGTCGTGTGTGGCGCATGGCATGGTTATCGATAAGGATTGTTTGTGTGATGGCGGGTGGGGCGTATGCCATGGAAGCGGTACTTGAGGATTCGCCTCTTGCACAGCAGCTTTCACCGCTTTCTCCTTTGGAGCGCATGCAGCGTACGGAGCAATGGTTTCGGGATGTTGAGGCTGCGTGCTACGTGCCTATTGATGATGTTGTGTTGCGGGAGGTTGATGTTAGGGAGACGGAATTTCGGGTGCGTAAAAGTTATGCCGAACAGGGTGTATTGCTATGTTTGTGCGGTAGTCTATACGATTTGTTGTGTGTGTTGTGTTGCGAGTGTCCTCGCATGGCCTGCGGGTGTTGTGGTGACAATGATAGTAGGGATTGATTAGCCTGAGGTGCTGATGGAATTAGTGCGATGCGTAGCGATATATCTCTTTTGTAGCGGTATGGTGCATGCAATGGATGATGAGATAGCTTTTAATGATGCACAGAAAATACCCAGTGAGATGAAGCTGGAGTTTTCTTGTGTACGTAAATATCACCAGTACCGGCCTGCAATGCTTGATATTGCTGCTGCTCAAACTATTTGGCGAGCAGAACTTGCTTCGAATGATGTGAGGACGTCGCCGCCATGTCAGCGGAGGATTACAATGGTTACCACTGAGGAAGAGCGCATGAATGAGGTTGAAGGAATGATTAGGTGGGCACTGGCGATAATGTGTAGGCGATAGTTATGTACGGTGAATGTGTCATGAATTGGAAACAACAATGTGTGGTGGCGATTGTTTGTGTGTTAGGTATGTGTCGTGGCTGCGCAATGGAGTATTCAAGTTTTAGACCATTCCGCTCGCCTCTTGATTCATTGCGAAGTGAACAAGGTATACAGCCTGAGTTGGTTGAGGTGGTGGTTCATGCAGAGGATGATCTGCCGGTGCTGATAGACCCTCCTCGACAGGAATTTCCAAGAGCGTTGCGGAGTCGTCGTCAACGATTGGCAGTGCAACAAAGACGCGGTCAAAATGGTTTGTGCTACGTCAGTATCATTTGTTGTTGCGGAGTGTTTGTTGGCATGGGAATAATGGCGGCACTGTGTGGTGAAGCGTTAGGGAGTTGTGGAGACGGCAGTGGTAGCTAGGCTTTGGTTAGCATCGGTTGTTTTGTCTGCTATGGCGGGTGCAGCGCTTGCGATGGATACAGATCTTGAGCGAGGTTTTATACGGTCAATCGGTAACATTCAAACAGATGCAATAGGTCCTGATGTTACTGCTCGTGCGGCAATTGAGCGATGGGCCGAAACGATACAAATGGTCGAAGGCTCGCGTCGTGATTTGGTTGAGAGCATAGTCCGTATGTGGCGTGCTGATGTTAACAGGCAGATGATACCTGCGCGTCATGAACTAGGGCGATTGCGTCGTCATCTGCGTTGGACGCGCGTGGCATCGGGCGGTACGATTTTTGGAATGCTTGCTGTGCTGGCAGCATTTTTTATTTATTACCATTGGTTGTCCTGTGATTGTCCGAATGCAGGTACACCAGCTATAACATCAACATAAAAAAACGAATTTTTGTTTGTATGGTTGCACTGAGTACTGAGCGATCTTCATAGACTAATGTTTTGGCAATGCGATAGAAGGAGTAGGTTGATATGGCACGTCTGCGCTATAAAATTTCATTCTTTATACTTGTGACAATGCACGGTTGTATCTGTGCGCGCTATGGCCTTGGAGGAGAATGGCCTTGTGGGCGAGAGCCGCTTGATCCAGAAGTTGCTGCACGCATTAGACGTGTGTTAGCTGAGACCGAGCCTCAGCATATCACGCGTATTTCTCAGACAGTTGAGCGTGGCGTTGGACCAGAGTTACTTGCTGATGACAGTGTTCTAGTTGATGGTATTCCGCTTGCGTATTCGAATGTTTGCTTTGACGGTAGAGGATTTGCCAAAAGAGGGCGTTTCAGGAGGCTCGTTACGGTGTTACTTGCATTCATGCGTCTGCGTGTTTCATAAAGGATCCGTATTGCGGGTCCTGCATGAAACGAAGGAGAGATGGTGAGGTGTTTGCTATTTTCGAGTGCATTATGTCTTGTAATGGTTTTATCCGCTATGGATAATAAGTCGCATCAGCCGTCGCACACAAAGCCGATGCTTGATGCAGAAGCTAATGCAGCAGTAGCGCAGGGAGAATATTTCGAGGTGACATTGACCGAGAATCAGGAAGAGCAGCAGCGGCTTCACATGGCGTATGTTCCGGCGTACTACCGGACAACTTCTTCACGGCAGCATCGTTTTTATGAGTTAGAAAATGATGGTTGTTGTCTGAGTATGCGGCGTTGTTGCTTGAGGACATATTTGCTGTTTTGCTGTTGCTGTCGACCGCGTTAGTGGTGCTGCCGTTACTTGTAATCTCTTTTTATTAATAGCGATTTGCCCTTTTCTTTCTCTAATGCTTTCAATCGTGCAACCAATGTTGGTAGAGCTGATAGCCGATGGGAAGAAAGAGAGTGCATAGGGGGCATCGTGGTTGGAAAGAGGGCGGTGGCTAGTTTCCTACTTTTTGTGTTTTTGTGGTGTGGTGCGATGGATCAATCTAGCGAGTCTGCACCATGTACTATCCGGCGTGACTCTGCATCACATACTGCCAGATGTGTTGTGACGAGCAGTGACTTTCCGCATACATTCAAGGAATATCCGTGTTCGGAGGAGCATCGCGCTGATCTGAATAATGGTTTGGAGTTATTCTGCAGATGTTGTTGTTGCCTTCCTTGCATAATTCATGGGTTGAGCAGAGATGAAGAGGTAAGTTGCTATGGTCAGCCGGCATTGCCTTCTCAAGAACCTGAGTGCTGTGGTTGCAATCGATTGGATTGCTTGTTGTGGCGTTTGGTTTGTTGTTGCCCATGTATGGCAGTTGTGCGTGCTTGTAAGGACAAAGATGATGGCTAAGGGAGAGCTTGGCTAGCCGGAAACTACCTCTTCTTTTTTCAACACTTTCAATTATATGAGTAGTGTAAGTAGCATGGTGAATGATGGGAAAAAAGAGAGCGTGTAGGGGGGACTATGGCTGGAAAATGGTTGGCGATTTCTATACTGGTTGCCGTTTCTGTAGGCTGTTTAGTTGCGATGGATGGTCATAGTGATGAGCGAAAGGTATCCAATCGAGTAAAAGCTCAGGATATTACGCCATTGGCCGGATATTACACCCGTTGTAAGTCTGGATACCATGCTATAGATCTTACCGAGTCTGGTAGATGCCAGCGAGCACAACTGGCTGAGGAGCATCCTTCGAAATGTGACGAATGTCTTTGTCGTTTTTTTAGCTTGTGCAGATGTAGCGGTTTGCGTGAAACATGGCGTCGATGTTGCAGACATTGTGCCGAAGCAGATGATGCCTAAACGTTGAATCGTACGTTAATAATATCGCAGTCCTGTACGATGTAGTTGTGGGCTTCGGTTCGCACTTTACCAGCTTCTTTTAGTTTGGCGGGGCTACAAGTTACAAAAAGTTCTTTGCAATTGAATACCTCTGCGCAGATAAATCCACGTTCCAAATCGGAGTGAATTTCGCCAGCAGCTTTTTTTATGGTAGTACCTGTCTTTATGGGCCAGGCGTGCGCTTCTTTTGGGCCGCAAGTGAAGAAGGTGATCAAACCCAGATGCTGATAGGTTGTGCGGATGATGCGATCAATACCACGTTCGGTCATTCCGAGCATGCTCATGATTTCTTGTGCTTCTTCATCACTCAGTTGCGATAGCTCGTATTCGATCTTGGCGCTGACAGGAATTACGCGATCGCTACCAAATCGTTCGATAAGTTTTTGGTAATGCGGGTTATCGGCGTATGAGCCAATTTCATCTTCGGCAAGGTTGGCAATAATAAGAGACTCTTTGGCGCATAGCAGGTGGGTATCGATGTGTGGGGCACTTTCTGCTAAGGAGCGAGCCTTTTCGAGCTGGCCAGCATCGAGTGCTATTGAAATTTTTTGTAGCAGGGCAGCTTCATCTTCTAATTTTCTACGGTCAGCAGCGTCGCGTGCGCCGCGTAGTTGCTTGGGTATCTTTTCCAATCGTTTGTTGACGGCATCAAGATCTTTGAGCATCAGCTCTTCGACAATGATGGCGTAATCTTCGAGAGGGTCGATTGTGTCGCCGGTATGGGTAATGTTTGGATCTTCAAAGCAGCGAAGCACGTGTAGAATCAGATGAACTTCGCGGATGTGTGCCAGGAATTGATTGCCAAGCCCTTCGCCTGAGGCGGCACCTTTGACGAGACCGGCGATATCAACAAAGGTTGCATTAGCAGGGATGACTTTTTGCGAGTTGTAGATATTGGCGAGTTTATCCAGGCGTGGGTCTGGCACATTGGTGATGGCAACGTGCGGTTCGATGGTACAAAATGGGTAATTTTCTGCGGGAGCGCGTGATTTAGTTAGCGCGTTAAAGAGCGTTGATTTGCCAACATTTGGCAGGCCTACGAGCCCTGCTTGAACACCCATATTGATGGTCTCCTCTCAGACGTTAGTTTCACCCTATAGTGTGCGGCAAAAAGGTTTTTTACGCAATGTGCAGCTTTATAGTTTGAATTGCATTTGGTATGGCAATGTGTTAATGAGAAAGCCGATGTTCCATTTATTCCGCTTTTCTGCCAGGAGTGTTCTAATGAAGTCCTTGTTGGGCCAAGCAGTTTGGCTAATTACCGCGCTCGGTTGTGTTCACTTGGGGTTAATTGGTCTCGATATTAATGTGCTCACCTACCTGCCTATGAATGTGGAAACGCTTATTAGGCCAATTCACTACGTCTTTGGCGTAGCAGGCATTCTCAGCCTTGTGATGATGATGCAAAGTTGCTCAGGCGGCACTTGTTCGTAGCGCAAGCGTTTTTTAGATTATATGGATGCCGCCCCAACAGGCGGCATCACTTTTGTAGCGCTTGTTAATGTATATTCAGTGTGAGGGGGTGGTTTATGCATAGGTGGTACATTAGTTCTCTTTTTTTCGTTTGTGTGGCAAGTGTTGTGTGGGCGGGTGGCGATCAAACTTGTGGATACTCGTTGGTCAAGCGAGCAGGGCCTCCGGTAAGGCCGCAAGATAAAGCACGTTTTGTTTCGCCATTATTCGAATACATTGACTCTCCGGCATCGAGTGCAAGCATGCAAGCATTTGTACTTGAAGAAGAGTTGCGGCCAAAGCGACCGACGGTAAAGGGGCAGCTATGCAGGTCATTTAGATCTGCATGTAGTTCATTGATGCGGTTGCTATCGCGTGTTTCGGCAGATTCTAGGAACAGGGAATTGTCGGTACAAGGTAATGAAGTGTCTTATTTACCCTTTGATTAACGTATGTTGCAATAGTTTATTCGTTTGGGAGAACAATTTTTGCAGTATACTGGGGTTATGGTTTGTTGATTGTGGTGATCCAATTTTTGTCGGGGGGATATGGAGATTCCGTATAGCTTGTCATCTGGTGGCATGATATTGGCAGCATTGCTAGGAGCTGCTTTTCCAGGAGCACAGGAACCTGGAATGAAACACCCAAACCGAGGGAATCTTGTTGGGCCGCGATTAAAAAGTGATGATGGTGCTGTGGTAATGCGTTTGAGTGCGCAGGGACTAGTTGTTGAGCATGATAAGTGTGATGGGCTGACAGAAGAGTTAGACAGCACTGCTATTGTACTACCAGTTTATAATGCAGCAATGAGTCCTGATGGTTCAGCTACAGTTTTTTTTGATCGGTGGTGTCGTTTGCGTGTATTGATTAAGGCTGATGGGCTGCAAGGGAAATGTTGGCTATTCAAAGAGCTACAGTTGCCTGCTTGGCACCATTCATGTACGCGTCTTGCGGTGACCAATGACGAGGAAGCGGAACGCATTATGTCGTTACGTTTACTCAGGGATGTGCATACTCGTGATCAGTATGCGCCAGAGACTTTGGGGCCAGTGCTGCTTGTGGTAGCGCGAGAAAATCTCTACCCCTACGATGGTAGTTCTGGTGCGGTGAGATACCAGATTGCCGGCATAGACTTGGTTACAAAGGAATCGGTATCATTGCAGGACTGTAATGCACAACGTTCTCCGCGTAAGCGGCAAGGAGGTCCACTGCTTACATCACTGCTTCATCCTGAAGAAGTTGTCGAACGACTATCACGGATCATGCCCCTTGCCTATGGTAAAAGACGTATGGGGCGATCGATTTGTTTGAGTGAGCCTCCGCAGTTTAATTGCTAATGGCGCGTAGTGCGCAGCTTGGATGATATAAAGTAAAGCGGCGCTCATGCATTGTGCGTGAGCGCCGCTTTTGTGTTTTTAGTATGCAGGCTTAGCTAATATCAGTGTCGATTGGTCCTTGACCATCGCTCGGTGCATCGTCTTTCTTCTCACCAGTGTCACCAGCTGTTTGTTCGCCGGCACTAGCCTGGCCTTCCTGTCCACCTTTTTGCTTGTAAATGATCTCGGCAACCTTGTGCGACGCTTGGATTAGATCCTGCGCGGCTTTTTCAAGTGCGTCACCATCATCTGCTTTCTCTTTCAATGTGGTACGGGCTACTTCAAGAGCCTCTTCGGTTTTCTTGATGTCATCGGCTTCAAGCTTGTCGCTGTGTTCCTTGAGAGTCTTTTCGACTTCAAGTACCAATCCGTCGAGGCGGTTACGTTTTTCGACTGTCTCACGTGCCTTTTTATCATCTGCCTCATGTGCCTTGGCATCATTAACCATCGAGTCGATCTCATCCTGACTCAAACCGCCACCACTGGTGATGGAGATTTTTTGTTCCTTGCCAGTTCCTTTGTCTTTGGCAGAAACGTGGACAATACCATTTGAGTCGATGTCAAACGTTACTTCGACTTGTGGCACGCCGCGCGGTGCCGCTGGGATGCCTTCTAGTCGGAACTGGCCCAGTAATTTATTGTCTTTAGCGAATTCGCGTTCACCTTGGGTAACGCGAATGTCGACTGCTGTTTGATTGTCATCTGCCGTGGAGAAGACCTGTGACTTTTTTGTCGGAATGGTTGTGTTGCGTTCGATAAGACGCGTGGTGACACCTCCAAGCGTTTCGATTCCAAGTGAAAGTGGGGTGACATCGAGCAAGAGTACATCGGTGACATCACCGGCAAGCACACCGCCTTGGATTGCAGCACCAACGGCAACGACTTCGTCAGGGTTAACCGATTTACTTGGCTCTTTGCCAAAGATATCTTTGACGATCTCTTGGACTTTTGGAATGCGGGTGGAACCGCCAACCAAGATAACTTCGTCAATGTTACCAGCACTCATACCAGCGTCGGCAAGTGCTTTTTTGCATGGTTCGGCAAGGCGCGTGAATATATCAGCACAGAGAGATTCGAGCTTGGCGCGTGATAACTTAATATTCAGGTGTTTCGGGCCTGACGCATCAGCGGTAACATATGGTAGGTTGATATCGGTTTCATGGAGCGTTGAAAGTTCACGCTTTGCCTTTTCGGCAGCTTCACGCAGACGTTGCAGCGCCATCTTGTCGGCGCGTAGGTCAACGCCTTGCTCTCTTTTGAATTCGTCGACAATGTAGTCGATGATTCGTTCGTCAACGTCATCACCACCCAGGTGTGTATCACCGTTAGTTGATTTTACTTCGATGACGCCGTCGCTGATATCAAGAATCGAGACGTCGAAGGTGCCACCACCAAAGTCGAAGACGGCAATCTTACCCGATTTTTTTTTGTCGAGTCCGTAGGCGAGTGCGGCTGCGGTTGGTTCGTTAATGATGCGTTTAACTTCAAGACCAGCAATCTTTCCGGCATCCTTGGTTGCTTGTCGTTGCGAGTCGTTGAAGTAGGCTGGTACGGTGATGACCGCTTCGCTGACCGATTGGCCAATGTAATCTTCGGCTACTTGTTTCAGGTGGCTGAGTATGGCAGCAGAAATTTCCTGTGGTGTGTATTCTTTGCCGGCGGCAACAATGACGACGTCACCGTTTGGGCGCTTGGCAATTTTGTAGGCAAACTTGCCTGCCTCGCCGCCTACTTCATCGAATGTGTGGCCGATGAAACGCTTGGCTGAATAGATGGTGTTTTCTGGGTTGGTGACGGCTTGCCGTTTTGCTAGGGTGCCAACCAGGCGTTTGCCGTCAGGCGTGAAGGCGACCATTGATGGTGTGGTGTTGGCACCTTCTTTGTTTGGGATTACTTTTGGTGAGCCACCTTCGAGGAAGGCAACACAGGAGTTTGTAGTACCAAGATCGATACCAATAATTTTTTTGGCCATTGTTTGTACCTTAGTTTGTACCTTTTAAAAGTTTGATCGCTCTTGAAGGTTATTCGGGGTTCCCACTGTTTCGAGCAGCGGTACTTAAAAGGTCCCTAACCTAGGACAAAATATACCGTTTTGTATGGTATCCGTCAAAGCGAATTTTGAGAAAATCTATTGTCTGGTCAGAAGATCCATTAGCTAAGGCTAATGGTTAAAAAAGGCGTTTTTTCGGCGTTCGTTGCTTTCGACCTCCATGGCTGGCTGCAATGTGTGGATTGGTTATTTCTGTGTGGCTTACAAATCTTGTTTTTGTGTTTTTTCGCTTGTTAACTTGGGTGTCGATAAAGGATATGGCTCTGTTGTTTTTATTGTACCATTTCCTGGCTCTATCAATTTGGTCAGTGTGCAAAAGGGTGGTTTTTAGGCGTTTTGCGAGGCATTATGAGTTATTTGGGGGCCATGTCGCATTGTGCAGTTTCTTTGGTAATCGGGGCCTTTGTTGCGGGTCGCCAAACGGATTCATCTTGTCGGTGGTGGTATAGAAGGGAAACGTTATTACTCGACCCAGGCTGAAGTGGTTTTTCGGTTTGTTTTGCGAATATTTCAATTCTCATTGTAATTCCATTGAAGCTTATTTTATTTGTGGTATACTACAGGTTGGTAGGGGGTATATCTTTAATGGGGGAAATTGCTATGAATTTCATTCGACCAAATTCCGTATTTTTAACATTCGTTATGACCGGTTTTGTGATGCTTTTTGGAGTGCAGGGTGCACTTGCAGATGGCATTCTCTTTTACATGCAGCAGGGTGGTCATACCTACCTGTTGTTTGGTGTGAACAAGAAGGGCCAGCTAGATGTGCCTGGCGGCAGACCGGACAAGGGAGAATCGTTTGCCCAGGCTGCGGCTCGTGAAGCTGCAGAGGAGTTGTGTTTGCCGCTTGATAGCTCGATACGAAAGCCGTTTAACGTGCGGGATACCAGGTCATACATTACTTTTCTGGCTGCTGCGCAAAGTTGGCAGAAAGTAGGGCGATATGCCATTACTCCGTATCCAGAGGGAGCTTCGAATCCAGCTGCTAATTTTACGCGGCAGAAGGAGATGTGTCGGAAGCTTGGTTATCAGTATCGAGAAATGAGCAATGTTATTTGGGTGCCATGTGACCACTTCTTGTCTGACGGTGTGATTGACCGCGAAGTGCGTCGGTGTGCACGCGGTGTCGTTAAAGCTGCTGTTCGACAGTTTGCATTGCAAGTAGATCACTAAGGTTGTTAATTGTTGTAATTCGGTGTCGAACAAGAGTGTGTCTTGCGTGTTGCAGGCGAAGGGTTTCTAAGGTGGGCCAGTAGCCTGGCTTTGGTAAAGTACGTAGCACATATTTTGGAGGACGAAGGGGTTCTTATGGGTGCTTTTTTGTTCAGTGTACTTCGTTTGAAATTGACGAGAGTTGGGCTATTGCTGGTGGGCATTGTGTTGTCCGGCGCGTCTTTGCAGAGTCTTTATGGCAGTGGGACTCAGCGGAAAAATAATATTCACAAGACTAATAATGATATGAGTCTGCCTTGTCTTCATCGTGTCGTGTTGGTGGGAAGTTACTATGCTATCAGTACGTTGGTAGCACAAGGTGCTAACGTTAATCTGAAAGATAAAAATGGTGAGGCGCCACTTCATGTGGCGGCAAAGAGGGGAGATGGTGGTGTCGTCAAGATACTTCTAGATGGTGGCGCGCGAATTAATGCGAATGATGGTAGAAAAAGAACGCCGCTACACCTGGCTGCGCAAGCAGGGTGTAACGATTCAGTCAAGATGTTGGTGGCGCGAAACGCTGATGTTAATTCGGGAGATGAAGAAGGACAGACACCGCTTCATTTGGCTGCAGCAATGGGGAAAATCAATGTTATCCAGACACTGTTGAATAGTGGTGTGCGTGTCGATGTACGGGATAAATTGGGAAGGACGCCGCTGCGTGCGGCTGCAGGGACAGGTCGTGACAACGTTGTTGAAATGCTGCTTACCGCAGGAGCCAATCCCAATTCAGCTGACAACGTGGGAAAAACGCCGCTTCAGTCAGCAGCTGGCCATGATCATCTAAATGTAGTTCGGATATTGCGGGCAAGGGGAGCGCGCATGAAGAGTGGTCGGATGACGGCACGGGACCATGCTGAGAGATGGAAGAATCAAGACGTGGTAAATGAGCTTCGGCAGACCAGAACAGGTTCAAACCAGTCTGAGACAAATGGTGGTAGTGTTGTGCGCGGAGTGTCCCATGATAAGCATGTTGCCAATAAAAAGTATACCAGGTAACACGCCTGTTCTTGCATGAAATCTGAAAAGTTTACGTGATACAGGGCCGGCAATAAGTCGGTTTCTTTTTGGTAGTGCTAATGGTTATATCTGAGCACTACTTTGTGTAGTGGCGTCTTATGTGTGTGGCGATCTGTTGCAATGCCATGATGCCGGCGATAACGGTTAAAAACAATAGGATTGCTGCCAGTGGGTCGACGACGTAGGTCTCAAGCTTTTGAAGATTGCCGAGCAGTTGCGTGATGCGCCATTGTGGACCGCTTATGGCTGTATAAAGTACTAAGGCACCGGTTGCGGTCATGGCCGATACGATGCCTATAGCGAGGACAAATGGTATGCGGCAGCATGAGACGATGTAAAAAAGTTTGTCGATAATACTGATCTGTGCGGCGATGGTTAGAATAAGGCGAATTGATTCAAGCACAAGCGGCAGTGCTTGCTCAATGAGTGGTGGTAAGATCGTTTGCGCGCTGGGAAAAAGGTTTCCATGAGACCGTCGTAATGGTAGGAGAAACTGCAGGGTTTCGGGTTCGATTAGTTTCTGATAGCTGGCGTAGATGATAACGAATGTTCCTATGTGAACGAGTAGTCGCGGAACAGGGAAACGGATTTTGCTGCGCAAATCAAGATAGAGTGCGACGACGGTCCCGACATAGATAGCTTGCAGTGCAGCGAGTGCGACGAATAGCTGGCGAACGATTGTGATGTCCATACAAATCTCCCTCTTTCGTTATGGTCTATTTCAAGCCTATTATAACTCAATATGTTTTTACACAGCCTTGTTATATAAGGCGTGATCAATAATTACTACGGCGCTCAGTGCCTTTGTACGTATGAATGTTTTTCTTGCATACAACCGTCTGATAATGCCGGTTGGGTTCTCTCGTTTGCAGTACTTGTGTTGCGCTATGACGTTAACTACCTGATAGTTTTTCATTGCAGAATAACGAGTGCACTTTCTCCCTTACGCGAGCACTCCGCCGCTTTCGCAGCCCCGGCACGTGGGGACGTGATGGGGGGCTGCTCCTTTGGCTCCGTTCGAGCATGTTGGGTTGTGGCTTCTATTGCAAGAGAAATATGGTCTCATGAGGAACATGGTCTGATCATGACTATGCATGGTCATGATTGTTATATCGATATGTAATGACATTGTAGTGATGGCAGGACGTAGGGTGGTGTGTGGTGTGCCAATCTTTGCAGCATTATTTAATGATTAAGCTTCATCGGGCTTCATTACCACTCACGATTGCTCATGCCAGTCTAGGTGTAAGCTATATTATATATGAAAGCCCTGCCCCCCCTATACGGTTATTACCTTATGCCGCGCCCCGGGTAACCTTGAGGACCCTATGGCGCGCTAGAGTAACCAATCGTGTGACAGTCTCCAATCACATCCCTCTCTACCTATAGAGGCTCATTGGTATATACCTATGAATTACCTCATGGAGCTTCAACAGGGTTCGCCATTGTCTATCTACACTTTTTGAGTGTTCATTGTGAAAGACACAGTGGTGTGGTGTGTTTGCATTGAAGTCCGGATAGTGCAGACGGAAGGGCGATGCTCACCGTTTGGGTCTTTTGATACATGTGTGAGATAAAAAAGAGGAGAAGTAGAGGGGGGAGCAGTTGTTGGAGGTGATTCTTATAGAAGAACAAGGATGATAATAAGAAGAGATCCATAGATTATTGCTTTGCTAAGGAGTGCAATGCGATTATGGGGAAGATGGAGATGATAGGTTCTTTGTACCGTGCGTGACATAAGCCAGAGGCTTACCAGTCGTACGATGTGTATGCACAGCAAAGTGCCTAGTAAACCAATCGACGTCACGACCTTTCCTGTCATGAGTGCTAGTAACCCAATCACGTACGGTATGTACGCGCGCGTGAGCGATCCATAACTGCGCTTAACTTCCAATATGCGTTCGTAAGGGAGTAAAACGACCTCCATCAGATAGGCAATTACCATGATGGTGAATGCGTGTAACACCATACTGTCCAAGCAGAGATTGCGACAACCGATCATGCCAAGTATTGCAATCCCAAAAAGAGGCAGAGCGAGGCATGCGACGCGAACCGTTAGTTTTTCGAACGCGCGCATGACGAGATTTTTTTGCCACCCCGCCGCGTCGATATGTGCTAGCAACGCTGTGTCCGTTGTGCCAATTGTCTTGATTATCAACCGGTAGAAAACCAATGCCGCATCATTAGCAACTTTAAACAGGTTGGCTACCTCTGCCCCGAGTGTGTTGGTAAAAAAAAGGAGCATGAAGTTACGCTCAGACAAACTTTTTAATCCGCTGGTAACCCACATAGCACTGGTGTGTTTTAGAAGCTCCTGGATTGATGGTGGTGCGTGTTGCCTCTTTTGTTCCGGACTTTGTTTCACGAGCCTATGCAGCATGATGCCGGTGGCGATGCTAACCGCGGCGCCCACGGCTACTTTTGTAAGTAGTACCCCACTCAAGATGGTAATACTGTCTGCGGAGCCCGAAGAAGCCGACGACAGCCCGGCAGAGCCGGAGGCGGCGCCGGAAGGCGAAGACGTGGTGGCGAACCATATGACCAGCAGATCGATGGTTGTTTCAACGATGGCTCCGATGGCGGCAACCTGGTTAAACTGTTTGATCCAGAAATGGGCGTGATGCAATAGTCGTAGCACGCTGATTATGCTTTCGATCGCGAATACGGCGCAGGCAATCGGAAAGATCATTGCACCATGCGGTGTACCTGTAAGCCAGCGGTTCAGGAGCCATAGTAGCGGCCCAATCGCGAGCGTGATGAGTGTTGTTTGTGCTGTGGTTACTCCGACTATGAAGCGTCGCATTTGTTTCGGTGACGAGGCAAAGCGTGGCGCATACCGCGGAATTGTCTTTCGTAGACCGAAATCGGCCCAGAGTAACACCAGAAAGATGGCACTATTGGTGATAGCCCAAGTTGAATAGTCCGATGCTGTCAATGTACGATAAAGAGTGAATGAAAGCAGTGCAAATGATAGTTTATAGGCAATCTGGACCAGCGCATTCCATCGGTGTGAATCAGCAAAGGCCGCAAAGAGTTCTTTCGTTGTCATGGCTATAGTGTAGCGTGCTGTAAGCG
>Ga0180433_10002794_pt1 | contig 26416 bp, 21 predicted proteins | sample SS_ome_8_FD_132980 | JGI IMG/M metagenome (GOLD analysis project Ga0180433, IMG submission 132980) | Hypersaline lake sediment archaeal communities from the Salton Sea, California, USA - SS_1_D_1 metaG | ecosystem: Environmental > Aquatic > Non-marine Saline and Alkaline > Hypersaline >... | reverse complement strand
GCTGATCGCCCAGAACACGGGCGATGCGTCGATCACGTTCCTGTTCTGGACCGCGACCGCGTCGCGGATCGTCCTGCTGGCGATCACGTTCCTCGTGGGCATCGTCGTCGGCTTCCTCCTCGGCCGCCCGTGGCGGCGGAAGAAGAAGGAGTTCGCGAGGGTGGAGAGGGCGCCGGAGAGGGTCGAGAAGGAAAGGTAACGTCTCGTCCGTATTTCCATGAAGTAGCAGCAGAGAACGGACCGGTTCCCGAGCTGTGTCTACGTAGCCAGATCCGGCTACGTCGTGCCGCGGCGGCTGGGGGCCTGAAGATGTACTCACAGATCGTAAACGAATCAGCCGGTTCGCGGTCTTCCCATAGACTGGGCACGGAGACAGGAGCCGCTGTGCCCGCCCCGATCGGATCCATGATGAAGAGTAACGGCGAGGTGATTGCCCGCCGGAAGACCCACAAACGACCTGTCCTTCTCAGCTGGGTCGGAACGGGCTCAGGTGGACGGCCGTCGATTCGTGTTTTGTAGCCCTTGCTACAGCCGTCGGTAGACTTCGCGCCGATGGGCAACGCGCACGACAAGCACGGCGTCGTCGAGAATGGTGTAGACGATCACGTAGTCCCGTCCGACGTGGACGCGGTAGAGATCGCTCGCGCCCTCAAGCTTCTTCGATCCCTCGCAACGAGGATCCTCCGCAAGGACGTCGAGCCAGCGCGCGATCCTCTTCTGGATACGCTTCGGCAGCCGCTCCAACTCCTTCGCCGCCCTCGGCGTGAGATCGACGCGGTAGCCCATGACTACGTTCGCGTCCTAAAGGCCGAGCTTCTTTCGCAACTCGGAGAAGGGAACTGCAGCCCCTCCGCCGCGCCGAAACTCAGTGAGCTCCCGGTCGCCCTCTTCGCTCCAGTATGTATCCTCGAGGCGAGAGAGGAGGTCGAGATCCTCTTCCGAGACGAGGTACACGCTCTTCCCGTCCCGGCGATCCACACGCACGCGCTCACCTTGATACGCCACGCGATTGAAGGCGTCAGGCGGGATCCGCGTCTCTGAAGCCTTGAGCGTCTTCATCTGTCACCTCACAACTCGTGCGAATCGCTCAACTCGTACAGCTCGACCAATATGCATCTCCGGTGACCTTCCTGTCAAGTGCACGGACGCACCGATGAAAGCTACGTCACTTCGGACTCCTCGGACAGCACATGACGGGACGGCATTCCAGAACCGCGCGGTCAGAGACCAAGAAGCAGTTGCCTAGCAACTGCAAAGCTACTCAGCGAAGCTGAGTAGCCGAGACACCACCCCCGTCGGCGTAACAGGAGTTGCGAAGCAACTTCCCAGCTACTCAGCATAGCTGAGTAGCCCGTCTACACTCAACGGGAGCCGAGAAGGAGTTGCAAGGCAACTCCCAAGGTGCTTGCCGCACGGCAAGCACCCCCCCGTCCATCCGCACGAAACACGAAATCCAATGGTAGACCGCAAACGAGGCGGCCGTCTGTACGCCGGCCGCTCTGCCAACGTCTTCCTGGGCCTACCCCGTCCGGTCCCCTCTCGATTCGGTCTCACGGACAACGTTCGGGTACTCTGCGTGTAGATAACGGAACACGAAAGGAGAACGATGTCGCTGCTCGCTCGAATCGTCGCCGTGTGCGCCATCCTGGGGATCGCGCTCATCGGTCTGCTGCCACAGGGTGGCGCCGTCCTTCGCTCCTCGCTGGAGCGCATCGAGAATCCGCAGGTGGCTCCCGAGGAACTCCGTTCCGTCGTGGACGGGAACACGCAGTTCGCGTTCGATCTCTACGGCCTGGTGCGTGAGAGAAGCGGAAACGTGCTCTTCTCGCCGTACAGCATCTCGCTGGCTCTCGCGATGGTTCGTGCCGGGGCCGAGGGCGAGACGGAGCGACAGCTCGCCGAGGGTCTGCACGTCGGTCTCCCTCAGGACGCCTTTCACGCCGCGTTCAACGCCCTCAGCCGGCGGGTGGAAGCGGTCGACGATCCGTTCGAGCTGCGCATCGCCAACGCGTTCTGGGGACAGGTCAACGACCCGTTCCACGAGACGTTCCTCGATACGTTGGCGGTCCACTACGGCGCGGGGCTCCGACTGGCCGACTTCGCGTCCGACGCCGAAGGGGCCCGTCGCGCCATCAACCGGTGGATCGAACGGGCCACGAACGGTCGGATCTCCGGGGCGCTCCCGGAGGGCAGCCTCGACCCGAGCGTGCGGTTTGTGCTGGCCAACGCGATCTACTTCAACGCCGAATGGAGATTGAAGTTCGCCCGGCAGTGGACCGCCGATGAGCCGTTCCATCTCGCAAGCGGGGAATCGGTGCTCGTGCCGATGATGCGTCACGAACGTCCCCGGTATTTGCGGTACGCCGACGTCGCCGGATGCCAAGCCGTGGAGCTGCCGTACAAGGGCGATCGGGTCTCCATGATCGTCCTGCTGCCCCATGAGGGACAGTTCGAGACGTTCGAAGAATCCCTCAACCTCGCGACGTGGCGTCAGATCACCTCCGCTCTGTTTGGCCAAGACGTGAAGCTGCTTTTCCCCAAGTTCCGCTACGCCGACGGGATGTCGCTGCCCCAGACGCTCCGTCGATTAGGGATCACCGATCTGTTCGATCCCGGGTCGGCGGACCTCACCGGCATCACCGAGCGGCCGTTGTTCCTACAGTCGGCGTACCACCGTGCGTTCATCGACGTCAACGAGGAACGCACCGAGGCCGCCGCGGCGACCGTCATGGTCGGCGCAACGGCCGCCCCAGAGGCACCGATTCGGATGGTCGTCGATCGGCCGTTCCTCTTCGTGATCCGCGACAACCCGACCGGAACCATCCTGTTCCTCGGTCGCGTCATGGACCCCCGAGCCGGCTAGCAAGTCGTAAGCTTCGCCAGTGGGGGGGCAGTGCGTCCGCCGGCTCGAAGACGGGGTCTGCGATCCCCAAGCCGGGATCCTGTTCGCCGAGGTCCTCCACATCTCGAACGCATCACCGACCACGCTGGGGACATCGCCGGGGACGTGCTGTTGATTCAAATTGTCCCACCGTGAGACAGCCGGTTCACAGACAGGCGGCCTACCTCGACCGAAACCAGCCCGAAGTGCCACCAGGTCGTGTCCGCCCTTCTCGACGAGCCCAGCTGACGGCCCTTGGTCTCCCCGGACCGCGACTCCGATCATGTGAGCTGCGAAGTAGAGGGCTCCAACTCGCGCCAGGCGAACTGGCTGTCCTGCAGGCGAGTCGCTTGGTACTGAAAAACTATGGCCATACCCACTTAATTAGAGTGATAGCTGATACCAGGAGCCTAATGTGGTATAATGCCTCCTACTGACTGTGTAGGGCGTGAGGCGAGGCGTTGACGTGAGTGAATCAAACCAGAGCTTTCAGCCGCCTCGGATTGAGCCCCCTAACGTTCATAGCATCCTCGATCCTCTGTTCGAGCCAGTGAAGTTTGTGGACCTTCCGGCATGCGAGTGCTTCAAACAGCTACGTGCGACTGCGTCGGAACCTTGGGGCGTACTCCCGGACACGCTGATCCATTTCGCTCGGCTGCAGAAGGTTGCGGAAGCGATCACCAGAGATCTCGGACAAGCAAACGAAAGGACACTCGGGAGGAAGTCACCACAGGAGTACGCTGAGTGGGCTATACGAAGCGCGGAATCCTGTGAGAGGCGCGTCCGGAAGTACTTATCAAACATCGATGAGGAGCGGTCAAGCCCGACATGGAAGATGAATCACCGTCATGTCGTCATCTCCATCCGGATAGCAAGGAGTCGGCTCAAGAGACTTCTGGACCGATTCCTCTACGATGAGGGGCTTCGTCCAACTGAATTCATGCGCCGAGCTGGGGTCGTGCAGCTGTGGCTGTCTCCCAAAGCAGAGCTACAGGTACGGTGCCCCGTATGCCAGCAGGAGAGCGTCTTCTTGAGCGATGAATTGCGTATGTACTACTTGCTTCGCTCCTTGTCTCGTACATTCGAGCTCCAACGCCTGCGCTGGCTACACATGACTTCGGCTTTGCACTTCTCTCACGCTGCCTCAACACACACCCGGTACGCACACGGTGTTGGAACTGCGATGACGGCACTCTCCGCGATGGAACATGTCACAGTTCTTCCTGCGCACAACCATGCTCAGACTCTCGGGCAGTACTTGGCATCGCGAGCGCTTATCGATGAGTTCTTCTCTGCGAATCTGCTGCATGACATCGGACATCCACCACACTCGCACGTCCTGGAGAAGAACCCGGTCATAGTGATCGACCATGAAGCCGCGACGAAGAGCCTTCTCAGTGGGACCGAGGTCAGGGGGTCGCACGGCTCCTATAGCTGGCACACATGGCTTGAGTACTTCACTGCAATCCATTCACGTGAAGGAAACGAGAGTTTGTCGTCGACGGTTTACCGAGCATCACCTGCCCTGCTTCGAGAGGTTCTCGCCAACTGCGGAGTCAATCCATACAAGGCAGTGGAAGTGCTTGCTCTAGCGGACTTCGGGGAGGCCATCGATACTCGAGATGATGGAGATGTCGCGCTCTTGCGGTCTCTCACGGACAGCGATCTGGACATCGACCGCATTGATCACGTCCGTCGTGACTCGGTGACGACGGGGCTCTCTCTGAGTGATCTTCGCGAGCGGGAACTACTTCAGGGGCTCGCCATCTGGCTCGAACTCAATCCCCTGAGTACTGAGAGAGTCCAATTGGGGAAGTGCACTCGTCCCAGGCGCAGCACCGACGGTGGTGTGGAGTCAACCGACAGAGACATGCGAGTCCCCGCCACCCGCACGAAAGCATTGGGGAAGTACTTCCCATGGATAGTTGTATCGAACGAATCGCTACCATTCTGGCTCGATCTCCTGAATTGCCGAGAGCTTACGAACACCCATGTTTTCAATGCACCCGAAAACCGTTTCATGTGCGGCGTTCTGAACCTCACGGCTGCTTGCGCAGTCGTGCGTTTCCCTCATTTGCAAGCCGTGCTTCCCGTGATTACGGACCAGATCTTGTCTCATATCTTCTCAGACGAAAGCTTCCAGGGCACCCTAGTGGAACTCCTGAATCACATCCTCCAAGGCAAACTCGACCCGTGCGCATATCATCCACCGATCACGTTCCCACTTCACATCAAGGAACCAGGGGGAAGAGAGTGGCTCCGTAAGCTGTACACCGACATCGCGGAGTTCGATACTCGGGTTGCAGTGAGCGGGGAGCCCATAGCCAGCTCGTTGCAGTTGCTTACTGGTGGAGTTGGGCTCTCAAGCAAGCGTACCAATGCAAGGGGCTATAACACTCTGAGACGAACGACTACAAGCAGCACACCGCCAATCCTGTTCTACGCAGATGTGAAGACGGGGAGTCTTAGTCCCACTGGAAAGAAGGTTGGAGCCGAGAGCGAAGAGGATAGCACACCGGATTTCACAACGGGAACCCCTGACTCAGAACGAAACGGGAACCACTTCGAACGGCCTCTTGATGTAGAAGAGCTGGAAGAGCTATGCTGGGAGCCGTGTGCCAAGTCCGACTGGGCTCCGAATCTGGTTCTCCGACATGCCCGAGTCAATCTGACTGAGCCCGAGGCAGCGCATTTCAGATTCGCGGATCTCCATCGGAGTGATCAGTCATGCCATTCCATCCCAGATAAGCCGCTAGGCAACCGATTTGATAACACGCTGACCATCTGGGTAAGTCGGGAGTTTGCATATGAACATGCCCAATTGCTTGTCAGTATTCTCGGTGATCGGGCAAAGGCACAGCGCCCTGCAACCAGGGAGAGGTCTGAATGAGATTCGAAGCCATGGAAGCCGATCGCGCAGGCGAAACAATTATGAAGGATGCACAGAGTGGCAAGCGCAATCTACTACTTGCCCCTGTGAATCCCATCCTTTCGCCCTATGCACTAGCCGTCTTCTGTCTACTCGGCGACTTAGTCAGGGCCCTTGCGAAGCACAGCCGAGAGGAATCCCCGTCCCGAGGATCAGAGGGAGGCAATCTGTCCTTCTCGCATTTGGCTCATGTCCGCGTCCGGCTCTTGCTCATGGGGAGTTACACAACTGTGAAAGAAGAACAGATTGAAGACGGTTTCCCCTCCCTGCTGCGAGAGCACCTACGAGGGCTACTCAACCAAGCTGGGACCGCGCTAGAGGGGTCCTCCATCGACCAGATCAGGCATTTCGTGGTCTACAAGTCTGCTTGCTTTGGAACGATCGCCAACGACATTCTCTGCTCCTTACTGGATGCTGGTAACGCCCCGGTCATCCATCCCCTAGCAGTGCAGCGTTTTCGATGTGAGGATATCGTGCACTGCCACGATCGCATCAGGCGAGAAGCGAAACAGGAGGGTTCGTCGAGCACGCAAACTGACTCCCAGGCGGCAGCGGACTCCATTGCCGACAGTGCTCGGAAAAACTCGAAGTCGTCCGATCTCGTGCTAACCACTTTCTCGACTCCAGATAACTCCAACTGGACTCTCCTAGGTCGCATCCTCGACATTGCTTTCGCAGAAGCACGGAAGGCCAACTCAAGCGTGTTTCTACTCTGTGACCACTGGCTCGAAGAATCTGCTAAGCTCGTGTATGCAGGGAGGGAGCCTGAGTCCGACATGGTTGTGCGCCTGGTGTCTCCCCAATCCGATCCTGTGCACCCGGAATCATTCCCTCTTCCCTTGTTCATCACGCCGACGTCTGAACAGGTAGTCCGCGCGCAGATTGAAGGAGTTGATGTTTCCCTGTATGATAAGGCAATATTCTGTGAGATCATGTAGGGCATGCTCGCCCATTTGCATAGTTCTCTATTCGACACACATGCGATGCAGTTCTGGCGCGAGAAGGTCGCTAGAAGCATAGGCGGCGATGAACCGCTTGCCATCAACACTGATGAAACGCTCGCCACTGTTATGCTAGCGAAGGCAGACGAGCTGCACGCACAGAAGGAGGCGAAACAAGAGGACCTAGAGAGACAAGAAGAAAGACGCGAGGGAACGAGCTCTAGTGAAACGGACCTTCTGAGCGAATTGGACAAGTTGGTCAATTCCCTCAGCGAGGAGATCTCAAGCATCGATCAGCAGTTGACAAAGCTTGACGACAGCCTTAACACATACGTGAAAGCGACACTAGACTGCCTGATTGCCGGGCTTCTGAGGCTCGACCAGCGAACCATATCGGAGCTTCGCTATGTGCTCTAGGCGAACAGCTGCCCAAGGCGCGCCTGACTGTGACCTCGCATGATACAATTGGGCGGCCGGATTCCTGGCCGCCCAATTGACTCAGCCTTTATCGCCACTCCTCTGCAACTAGGGCAGGAAGTCCGTCGTGTAGGCTCCCGAGGGATCAACCCGGGTTTCCGTGATTCCCAGGTCGTAGAGAACCTGGCTGGCGCGATTCCACGTGGAAGGCACAATGTCGCCAAGGGTCGCGAGATTGCTGCCCACGTAGACATTCGCGACGAGCCGATCCCAGTACTCAAGCTCGACATCACGATAGGCTTCAGCTTCCGGAGCGAACGTCTCGATGTACTCGTCTACAGCAGTCTCGGGATGTTCAATGGCGTACTTCCAACCCTTGTCCGTCGCTCGAACGAATCGATCTACGATGCTTCGGCCGTCAGAATTCCCTGCCGCGATCATCCCCTCACTAGCCACGATGGACGTGACTGCGTAGTTGCCGACGTAGTCGTCCGTGTACCAGATGTCTACATCAACCCCCATGGTCTCCAGCATCACGTCGGTGAACAAGTAGGCGGCAATCACGTCTGCTCTGTCCTCTGTCAGGGCGGGAATCAGCTCACCGCCGACGGGCACGAACGAGACCGTGTCAGGATCCACTCCAGCATCCGTCAGCATCGCCAGTGCGGCAACGTGAACTGGTCCACCCGCGCCCGTAATCGCAATGGTAGTCCCTGCGAGATCACCTGGCCCCGAGAAGCCACGTTCTACCTTGGCAATTAGGCAGAACTGGTTGTTCTTCTCTGGTTGGTAGACGGCGACGATGGGAAGGTCTTGCGAGCGAGCTAGAATGACAGAGTCCGACGCTGCATAGCCCACGTCGGCCTGTCCTGCGACAACTTGTTTGATCGCTCCAAACCCTCCCTCGGTCGTGTAGTCAAACTCCACGTCGAGCCCTTCGTCCTCGTAGTACCCCTGGATCGAAGCAGCGTAGAATCCTGTCCACTCAGAGTTCGGGATGTACGGCATGATTGCCGTTACATGCACCAGATCCTGTCCAGGTCCGAAGGCTCCGGACAACCACAACCCGATGAGAACTCCAGCAACAGCGACAACGACTGTGCTGAGCCCGATCAGCCACCTCTTCTTCTTCATGCTAGTCTCCTTCTACTGAGTCGGCCTTTCCCTAGTCTTCCTCGCGCCATCGAAGCGCGAGCTTCTGGACGACGTCCACAAGCAAGTACAACGCAATGCCTAGCAGAACGAGCTGGAGGATCGCGACGAAAGTTGTCGTCACATCCAGATAGCCTGCGGAGAACTGAGCCAACCAGCCTAGTCCGCTTCTGGCCCCTACGAATTCGCCAACAACCGCGCCAATCACTGCAAGAGTAACGCTCGTCTTGGCGGCCGCCAGGATCTCTGGCAAGATCGACGGTAGCTCCAGCTTCGCGAACGTTTGGAAACGAGTGGCACCTGCCGCTCGCATGAGTTCCTTCGGATTCCGTCGGATCGAGTCGATGCCAAGAACTGTGTTCACCAACACCGGGAAGAAGACGATGAGCATGGTGAGAAGAACCTTGGGCATCATGCCGAAGCCGAACCAGATCGCCATCAGTGGAGCGAACACGATCTTCGGAGCTGTCTGAGCAGCCACGACGTAGGGCATAAGCATGTCCGACAAGGCTCTGGACTTGGCGAGCGCATACCCCATGAAGAATCCAAGTAGACCACCGGCGAGGAAACCGGCAATTGTCTCGCCGAACGTGATCCACGTGTGAAACCAGAGCCTCCCGCCTGACTGCTTGATGTAGCCTGTGAACACAGCCTCCGGTGGTGGGACCAGATAGGCGGGGATGTCGAAAAGCACAAGGATCCCCTTCCACAAACCCAGAAGCGCAACCAGGACACCCAAGAGCCCGACGGATCTTACCACCGCTCGGTGCGACCATCGCCCTCGCACGGATGCAGCGGTCGACTTGACGATTGTTCTGCGATCGCGCGCGCGCCGATCATCAGATGCTGGTTTTCTGTGGCCGATCAACTCGCGAATACGCTTCTGGAAACCGACGAACTCCATTCCATCTCTCGTGCTCTCCGATCGCTCATCCGGAAGCGTGATCTCCACAATTGCCTTCACGGTTCCCGGCTGCGGAGTAAGCACAACGACACGCTGAGACAAGAAGACCGCTTCGCTCAGGTCGTGCGTGACGTAGATGATCGTGTTCCCGGTTTCTAGCCAGATGCGGCGCAACTCGGAATTCATCTCTGTTCGGGTCAGGACGTCCAGAGCGGCGAAAGGTTCGTCCATCACGAGGACCGCCGGATCGTGAACGAGCGCACGAGCTATGGCGACTCGCTGCTTCATGCCTCCAGACAGATCCTTTGGCAGGAAATTCTCATATCCGGCAAGGCCCGTGAGCTTGAGGGCTGCCTGAGCGCGCGCTTCGCTCTGCTCCTTCTCACATCCCTGCAATTCAAGAATCAGTACAGCGTTGCTGAGGGCCGTCCGCCACGGCATGAGGTTCGGCTCCTGGAATACAAAGCCGATGTCCGGATCTCGGCTCCCCGGAAACTCGACAATTCCCTCGGTGGGGGACTCCAGGCCTGCGATGATTCGCAGTAGAGTCGTTTTCCCGCATCCTGATGGGCCGACAATCGAGATGAACTCACCTTTACGCACATCAAGACTCACGTCATCAAGAGCAAGGACTGGGTTCCGCCCGCCGAACTGCTTGCTCAGATTCTGCACTTTGACCAACACATCGCTGGCCCCTGCAGCAACAGATCCGGAAGCGTTCCACGCCATTTTACCGCGCATATTGTGCTATTCACCCCCAGTTGCGCTATTCCACGCCAGCATAGCCGCATCTCCTCTCCGCGCAAGCAAGCTTGAGTCGCCGCAGAATCTCTACAAGAAAAGTCTTTTCTGATGCTGTGTTCCTCACCCTGCATGATAAGCGCAATATGTGCCATTACCATGAGGGCTGTAGGTTTCGAGGTCTTACACCTGCACGACTCCAAGCTTGTTTGATAGCCCTATGTCGCGACATAGAATGTGCCGACACTCGGAAAGGGTTGCTCGACATGGAGATAAAGGGACTCAATGCGTTGCGGAACGTGATCTCCCAGCTTGGCAGAGGGCACAATCTGAGCCCGTTCGTCGGATTCTGGGAGACGATGGTTTACGAGGCCTCGACGTCGCTCTTCGAGCGGGAGAAGGTTCAGGCAGAGAGCGTGCGCGAGGCACTTCAGGCACTCCTAGATTTCCTCAAGGAGGGGATGCCTGCTCACCAAGTGCCAATGCTCCGTTCGAAGATCAGCGGAGCCACACGGTTCACGATCCCCATTGAGCGACTGCCAGGTGACACACGCGATCCAACCACTCCGCTGGGCTTGCACTGCCTCCTAGATCCATCTTGGTCTGGCAGCGATACCTTCACCGGCTTCTTCCCACATACCTTCGCGCTACTCGAGACAGTGCTCCAAGGACCAGCCGTGGTCGCTGCAAGCGTTCGCTCCGCTTCTCCCTCAGCTTCCGAGGCCACTATGAAGGCGGGAATGGACTTGACAGCCAAGATCCAAGAGGAGATTGGGCGAGATCACGTTGCTAGCCTCTGCCGCCTCGCAGCACGAGCCATCGATGAAGCCTTCCTCGCAACGCCATTTCTGGCATTCGATCGCCCGGAGGACTTCTACCGGCATGGCTGCAGGTTCTTCGGACAAGGTGAGCTGGACTACTACAAGTGCGGTGTCACTTCAGGCTTCGTGATACCCGAGGAGTACTACGGACAACGAGTGTACGAGACGTTTGGACCAGGGATCACAAAGGAAGCTCGCCTCCGCCCGGGCTCCTTCGACAGTGGGGCAATCCCAACGCAATCTGCCTGGTCCGAGCTCGTAACAGCAAGCGCAAGTTGCAAGCGAGAACCATACGATCCTCTTCTCGATCACCCGTTTCGGCCTCTCTACTTTGATTCCGCTGTTGAGAGGGTTGACCACCGAGGCGGGCAGTTCCACAACATCGTCGATGTAGAACGCACAGGGCTGAGGCTGCGTGAACGGGCCGAATACTGGGAACAACAGGGATGCCTGGACTCATACCTGCAGGATGCTGCAGCGATTCTTGCGCACTTCCTGTGTTCTCCACGTGTCTCCACGTACTTCGTTAGGTCACTCGATTCCGCCTGGCGAAGCCGGATTAGCAGATCTGAGGAGCCCGGGCACAGCTTCTCCCAAGCTCCCATAGCCGCGCCGTTTCTCGCGTCGTTGCTCAGTGACAGAGTGTGCGTTTACACCTCCCGCGGTTCTCTTAGGGCCATCAGCCGCGGTTTCTGGGTGAACCCGCCCGTGCTTGAGTACCTCGCTGCCTCTCCCGGCACTAGCTGGGAAATCATCCCCTTCTACCTGCTGGGACTGCCGCCCAGCATGGTTCAAGAGCTGCTTCGCGAAACCGAAGACAGGAGAACCTACTGGCTTGAGAAGTACATTCAAACGCCAACCCGGGATCTCTTCCGCGAAGCGAGCCGCGTGCAGCTCCCTGAGGGAAGTCGTACTCCACGGCATGTCGAAACACTCTCGCTTCGAATCCTGGAGGAACTGCTGCGCCCCGACTTGGACAAGGTACTCCGACCCGAACGACGGGCATTCCTAACCTTGACGGACCTTCCTGAGGTCTTCGGGAGATCGTACGCGCGCTTGCGTCACTGGATAAGCGACTACAACCTGGGGGCATACAGCAGCCAGGGACATGAACACAGGTTCGCCAGGAAGAACCTCGACGCCTTCGTCGTACAGGAGCTTGCTGGAAAGCGTGGGTTCAGCGACCAGCGCATCAGAGAGATCCAGCAAGCCATTGATAGGGCCTTCGACTCGCCACAGGCCACCAGGAGCGAGCAAACATGATCGTCGAGACCGAGCTCAAGATTCCCGTAGAAGATCTTGAGGGGATGCGCCAGAGGCTCGCTGAGGTCGAAGCGGAGAACCAAAGTCCAGTTCAGCTAGTCGATACGTACTACACGTTCCCTTGGCAAGACGACCCTACTCGGGTGATTCGAATCCGTGAATCTGATGAGCTCGAGGAAAGCGCTGAGCTGACGTTTAAGAAGCCGGCTTCATCTTCCCGATACGCCACTTCTCGCCACGAGATCACCGTATCGTTGGCCGTAGCCGATGATATGCATAAGATTCTCCAGTTGCTTGGCGGTCAGGTCTCCGCGTGTATCGAGAAACACCGAGACAGGTACGTTGTATCCGGAGTCCCTGTGTACCTCGATGACGTTCTCCAATTGGGCACGTTCGTCGAAGTTGGAGGACCAATTCAAGTCGAGGAAGTGCCTGAAATGCGCGAACGCATCCAGTCGGTCGTTGAGACCCTCGGACTACGGAATCATGTAGCCTCGAGCAAGAGCTACTACCAGCTCGCTCTTGAGAGCAATCGACCAACTCGCTGATCAGCTGCTGTTGGGAGCCTTCGCCTCGGTGCCGGGGGACAGGGGTGCCGAGCGAGGCGACGATCCGGCCGGAGAAGACACCGAGTTACTGAAAGCGGTTGAGGTGAACCTCGGCTCCTGTAGCCAGAAGTGGCTATAGCCAGATCTGGCTACAGCATGAAGCGGATCCTTCGGAAGCACAAAGAAACCCGCTACGGCAGGTTGTCCCGGATTCCTACCCCCGCCTCGTCTCCTGGGCGGTGATTTCGCGGGTGATGCGCCGGGCAGCGTCGGTGAGGAGGCTGATCAGCTGCTGTCGAGGGGATCCTTCGCCGCGGTGCCGGGGGACGGAGGCGCCGAGCGAGGCGACGATTCTCCCAGAGAACGAAAAGATCGGCGCAGCGATCCCGCGCGTTCCTTCGATCGCCTCGCCGTTGCTCTCGGAGTAGCCGTTCTTGCGGATCTTCTCCGACTCCCGAAGGAGGACCGCCGGATCGGTGATCGTCGTCTCGGTGAACCGCTCGAGCCCCACGTCTTCGACGATCATCGCCTGCTCCTTCGGCTCGAGGTGGGCGAAGATCGCCTTCCCCGTCGCACTGGCGTGCAAGGGGTAGGTGTCCCCAAGGTCGTACGACACGCGGAGGGCGTGGTGCCCCTCGACGATCTCCATGCAGATCCCGACGTGCTCGTGCAGGCCGCAGAGGATGATCGTCTCGCCGGTCTCGCGGGAGATCCGCTCCATGTACGGAAGCGCCACGTCGCGCAACGGCCGGTTCGTCATCGTCGCGGCGAGCTCGAGGATCTTGGTCCCCAGGCGATAGCCGGGTTGCTCGGACGCCTCCTCGACGAGTAGGTGCGCCTTCAGCGCGGCGACGTACCGATAGGCGGTGCTGCGCGGAAGGCCGAGCCGCTCGGCGATCTCGGAGACCTGAAGGACGGGGCGATCGGCAAACAGGGTCAGGATCCTGACGCACTTCTCGAGCGTGCCCAGCGGGCCGCCGTGCTCCCTCGGTCCCATGATGTGAGATCTCCGTTCTTGGAATGTGCCATCGTAGTCGGCCGACGGGCGGCCGGCAACCCCGCGCCGGCCGAAGCGGACCCTCTCCCGTTACCTTTCCGCCAAAGCGCTACCCCACAACCTCCGGGCGATCCGGCACGTCGTAAAGGATATCGTCGAGCGGGTGCCGATACAGCCGCTGCTCGAGGCGGCTCTGGTCGAAGTAGTGGCCCATGAGGCCGATCGAGCGGCCGAGGACAAACAGCGCGTTGAACGTGCCCATCGCGATCATCCGGTCGATCTCCTCGTCGGTGAAGTCGAGCTCCTTGAGCAGGTCGACCAGCAGCACGCCGATGCACCCGTCGACGTTCAGGATGAGGTTCGACTTCTTCTGCGTCGTCACGGCCTCGACGGACAGCGCGTAGTCGAGGAGCGGCGTCGCCTTGAAATGGGTCCGCGCGTAGCTCTTCATCAGCTCGACACGCTTGTCCGGATGCTCGATCGTGTGCAATCGGTGGCCGATCCCCTGGATGTTGACGTTCTTCGACTTCATGTGGTCGACGAAGTCACGCGGCGCCATTTGGTTGCGCAGCCCGAACAGGAAGTGCTCGGCGGCACCGTTGACCGCCCCGCCGAACCGCGGACCGATCGTTAGGATCCCGCTGACGAGCGAAGAGATGAGGTCCTTGCCCGCCCGGGCGGTGACGATCGCGTTGTGCGCGCCGGAGACGGCGGCCCCGTGGTCGGCGATGATCTGGACGACCATCTCGAGGAACTCGCGCGCGTAGGCGGGGATCTCCTTCTTGAACCAGAGGAGGCCGATGACGCCGCCGATCCCGAGCTTCCGCTCGATCACCTCGTCGATCGGCACGCCGCAGTAGTTATGGACGTCGCCGGACTCGTCGCAGATCGTCGAGACGAAGTTCGTCGGCTTGCGCACGAGCCCCTCGGCGACCGCCTGGGCGTAGTCCATCGGGATCGCCGGCGGCTCGAACTCCTCGGCGGGAACGATCGTCCCTTCGGCGACGAGCTTCTCGTACGTCTTCCGGATCTTCTCGCCGTAGTCGTCGAACGAGTTCGGGACAATCACGCCGGCGTCGCGCAACGCCCGGTTCTTCGCGTCGGCGGTCTCGTTCGCCGCGCCGGCCTTCGCCCCGGCGTGGCCGAACTGGACCTGGCCGGGGAGGACCTTGGCACACGTCCCGGTCGCCCACATCACGAGCGGTTTCGTGATCCGGCCGTCCTTGACCGCCGCGGCGATCTCGTGCTCGGCCGTCCCGCCGACCTCCCCGAGGCAGACGAGCAGCTTGATCTTCGGGTTCTCCTCGTAGCGGAGGAGATGATCGAGGAGGGTCGAGCCGGGGAACGCGTCGCCGCCGATGGCGATCCCCTCGTAGAGCCCGTCGGTCGCGCGGGCGATGATGTTGTACGCCTCGTTCGACATCCCGCCGGAGACGGAGACGAACCCGACCGATCCGGGCCGGTACAGCTTCGCCTCCTTGATGTTGTCCATCGTGCCGGCGGTGTTGCCGATCTTGAACGCGCCGGCCTGGATCCCGCCGACGGTCGCCGGGCCGACGATCCACTTGCCCCGCTGCTTCGCCGTCGCGGCGAGGACCCGCGCGTGCCGCTCAGGGACGCCCTCGGCGATGACGGCGATCGTGCGGATCGTCTCCGTCCCGAGCGCCTCCATCGTCGAGTCGAACGCCGACCGCTGCGACGCGAAGTTGATCATCACGTCGGCGTCCGGCCACCGCTCCGTCGCCTGCGCGATCGTCCGCACCCTGGGGATCGTGATCTCCCTCGTCCCCCAGAAGAACTTCTCGAACCCACTCCGCTCGGGCGTGATCATCGCGACGACGGACGGTTCGTCCTTCCGGCAGAGGTAGTCGAAGTCGAGCATCCGCTGCACGGCGCGTACCTGGTTGCCATAGACGAACGCCTTCGTGTCGCGCGAGAACAGCTCGTAGGGTTCCATCCTACTTCCCCCCTTGAAGCGCCATCGAGACGACGGCCGTCATGTGCGTCTCCGGGCCGTACACCTCGATCGGCACGCCGATCCGCTCGCCGGCCCGCCGCATCTTCTCCAGGCCCTCCACGTAGTTCGGGCCGCCGCGGCGGACGTAGATCCTGACACGGTTCTCATGCAGCTTCTCCTTGTACGCCTCGAGCGCCTGGACGATCCCGGTGAACGTCTTCGCCACGTCGGTGAAATTGGCGATCCCGCCGCCGACGATGAGGAACTTCGCGCGTTTCTGAGAATCAGGGACGCGAGTCATCAGATCGAGCACCGTCTTCGTGTACTCGAAGGTCAGCTCGGTCGACGGGTCGCCGGAGTACTCGCCGTAGTTGGCGAGTTCCTCGCCGTAGCCGAGGTCGACGACCGTGTCGGCGTAGATGACGCTTGCCCCGCCGCCGGCGACGAGGAGCCAGACCCGGCCGTCGGGATTGAGGACGGTCAGCTTGAGCGAGGCGCCGGTCTTCTCGTCGAGCGACTTCACGTACGCCTCTTCCTTCGTCATCGTCGTGCCGAACGGCTTGGGGAACTCGATCTTCCCCCACAACTCTGCGCACGGGTACGCCGCGGTGTCGTCGAGCTTGGCCACCGCGTCGAGGGCGACGATCGCTCCGTCGACGAGGGTGAACGGGTTGAGCTCGAGATAGGCGAAGTGGTGGTCGACGTAGAACCGGTACAACGCCTCGACAAACGAGACGATCTTCTCCTTCTCCGGCAGTTCCGGAAGCCGCTCATCGAGCACGGCCCGGTCGAGCGTCCCGAGGGTCGGCACCTCGATCTCGATCACGGTGTCCCAGACCGATTCGATGTCGACGCCGCCCTCGGTCGAGAAGTGGATCACGTCGACGTCGCGTTTCGACGTGAACGCCACGTAGTACTCGACCTCGTGCGGGACGAACGGCTCGATCAAAAAGTGGGTCAGGACGCCGGTCGTCTTCCCGCCGGCCCCCTCGATCGTGACCTCCACGTTGATCCGCTCGCCGATCCACTTCTTGACCTCGTCGAAGCTCTTGTCAACGTAGAGCAGGTTGTTCTTCCCGCGCTTGCCGAACAGCTGATCCGGCTTCGCCACGAGCTTCGTCGTTGAAAGCCAAGGATGCTCCGTCGGCAGGGCGTCGAGATTCGTCTCCGGACCGACGAGGACGAGCCGCTCGTCGGCCGCCGACGCTGCGCCGAGGGCCCTCGCCAGCATCCGCTTCGCGTCGACTTCGCGTATCCCTCGTTGTGCCATCTGTCTCGCCTTCCTTACATCCGCCGGACGATCTCGTCGCCGAACGCCGAGCAGGAGAGGAGCGTCGCCCCTTCCATCTGCCGCTCGAGGTCGTAGGTGACCCTCTTCGCCGCGATCGCCGCCTCGATCCCCTTCACGATCAGGTCGGCCGCGGGTTGCCAATTCATGTACCGCAGCATCTCGACCGCGGAGAGGATCAGGCTGCCCGGGTTGACCTTGTCCTGGCCGGCGTGCTTCGGCGCGGTTCCGTGCGTCGCCTCGAAGATCGCGTGTCCGGTCTGGTAGTTGATGTTCGCCCCCGGGGCGACGCCGAGACCGCCGACCTGTGCCGCCGCGGCGTCGGTGACGTAGTCGCCGTTCAGGTTCATCGTCGCGACGACCGAGTACTCGGTCGGGCGAAGGAGCATCTGCTGGAAGAACTGGTCGGCGATCCGGTCGTTGATCAGGATCCTCCCCTCCGGGACCCGCCCGCCGTGCTCCGCGGTCACCTCCTCCTCGCGGATCAGCTGCGGGTACTCCTCCGCGACCTCGTACCCCCAGTCGCGGAACGCCCCCTCGGTGAACTTCATGATGTTTCCCTTGTGGACGAGGGTGACCGTCGAACGCCGGTTGGCGATGGCGTATTCGATCGCCGCGCGGACGAGCCGCTTCGAGCCCTCCTCGGAGATCGGCTTGACGCCGATGCCGCAGTGCTCGGGGAACCGGATCTTCTTGCCGACCTTCATCTCCTCGTCGAGGAAGCGGAGGATCTTCTTCGCCTCGGGGGAGTCGGCCTGCCACTCGATCCCGGCGTAGACGTCCTCGGTGTTCTCGCGGAAGAAGGCGACGTCGACGTCCTCCGGACGTTTGACCGGCGCCGGGGTCCCGATGTGCTGCACCGGGCGGACGCAGGCGTACAGGTCGAGCAGGATCCGCAGCGTCACGTTGAGGCTTCGGATGCCGCCGCCGACCGGTGTGGTCAGCGGCCCCTTGATCGCGACGAGATAGGTGCGGATCGCGTCGACCGTCTCTTCCGGGAGGTACAGCTTCTGCCGCTCGTCCGGCTCGATGGCGGCGATCTCGTCGTCACCGAGCTCCGGATGGTTCACCTCGATCGCCTCGTCGCCGGCGAGGAGCTTCAGCCACTCGATCTTCCGCCTGCCGCCGAACGCCTTGTTCACCGCGGCGTCGACGACCTCGATCATCACCGGCGTGATGTCGACGCCGGTTCCGTCCCCGCGGATGAACGGGACGACCGGACGGTCCGGAACTTTCAACCCGTCGGCGCCCTTCGTGATCGCCCTTCCGCCCGTTGGCTTCGGTGCCTTTCGATCGGCCATGGTGATCCCCTCCTTCGGAGGTCGGTTCCGTCCTCTCGCTCGCCCCTATGCCTTGAGCTCTCCGTAGTCGCTAGGTCGATGGCCGCCCGGCAGTCAAGGCCAGTAAGCCGCCGGCGCGGACCATGGCGATCTCGCGCTCGGACAGGTCGTGCACCGCGGCGAGCGTCGTCCCCTTCGTGAGGTTCTTCACTTCCAGCTCGAGCGCGTCGAGGTTCGACGCGTCGATCTCGAGCCGGTCGCCCTTCGCGATCGCGTCCGTGTCCGCAAGGATCGGAAGGATCCCCATGTTGATCAGGTTCGCCCGGTGGATCCGCGCGAACGACTTGGCGATCACCGCCTCGATGCCGAGCCTCCACGGGGCGAGCGCCGCGTGCTCCCGCGACGACCCCTGCCCGTAGTTGTCCCCGCCGACGAGGAACCCGCCGCGAGCTTCGGCCGCCCGCTTCGCGAACGTCTCGTCCTCGTAGTGGAAGGTGAACTTCGCGATCTCCGGCAGGTTCGAGCGCAGGTGCTGCGTGAGCGGCCCGGCGGGAAGGATCGTGTCGGTCGACACTCCGTCGCCGAGCTTCAGGAGCACCTCACCACGGAGGACCGGCGGAAGCGGCGTCTGCCGACCGAGCGGCACGATGTTCGGGCTCCGCCGGATCTCGACCTCCGGCCCTTCCGGCTCGACGATCAGGTAATCGTCGACGGTCAGCCGGTCGACCTTGACGTTCGGCTCGGGCAGCTCGCGCGGGTCGGCGATGACGCCCTCGAGCGCCGACGCGGCCGCGACCTGCGGGCCGCAGAGCGCCAGCTTGCCGAGCTTGTTCCCGCCGCGGCCGGCCCAGTTCCGGTTGACGGTCCGCAGCGACAGGTGCCCGGTCCCGGGGACGAAGCCGATGCCGATGCACGCGTTGCAGCCCGGCTCGATCATCCGCACACCGGCCTTCGTCAGCTCGAGAAACGAGCCGTCCTCCATCAGCATCTCCCACGCCTGCCGCGACCCGGGGGAGACGATCACGTCGATGTCGGTCGACACCTTCTTCCCTCTGAGCATCTCGGCGACGATCTTGATGTCGCGGTACGAGCCGTTCGTGCACGAGCCGATGAACACCTGATCGATCTTCGTGCCGGCGACCTCGTCCATGTCGAACACGTTGTCCGGCATGCCGGGCATCGCGACCAGCGGCTTCACCGCCGACAGGTCGATCTCGATCGTCGCGTCGTACGATGCGTCCTCGTCGGGCTTGACTTCGACCCAGTCCACCTCGTGTCCCTGCATCCGGAGGAAGTCGCGGGTGATTTCGTCGGACGGGAAGATCGACGACGTCGCGCCGGTCTCGGTCCCCATGTTGGTGATCGTCGCCCGCTCGGGGACGGAGAGCGTCTTCACGCCGGGCCCGTCGAATTCGAGGACGTAGCCGACGCCGCCCTTCACCGAGATCCTCCGAAGCAGCTCCAGCGCGACGTCTTTCGCGCTCACGTTCGGCGGGAGCTTCCCGGTGAGCACGATCTGCATCATCTTCGGTACGGTGAGGTAGAACGGGCCGCCGCCCATCGCTACCGCGACGTCCATCCCACCGGCGCCGATCGCCAGCATCCCCAGGCCTCCGCCGGTCGGGGTGTGCGAATCCGAGCCGATCAGCGTCTTGCCCGGGATCCCGAACCGCTCGTAGTGGATCTGATGGCAGACGCCGTTTCCGTTCTTGGAGAACTTCGCCCCGTAGTGCGACGCGATCGTCTGAAGGAAGACGTGGTCGTCGGTCGACTCGCCCTTGAACCCGAGCGAGGTGTGGTCGGAGTACGAGACGACGAGATCGGCCTTCGCGCGGTCGAGCCCGAGCGCCTCGAACTCGAGCCACGCCATCGTTCCGGTCGAGTCCTGCGTGAGGCACTGGTCGATCCGAATCCCGACTTCCTGTCCCCGCTGCAGCGTTCCTTCACGAACGTGGCTCGCGAGGATCTTCTCCGTCATCGTCTGCGGCATACCGATCACCTCGTTCGAAGCGGCGGCATTATAGCGTGATTCTCGGTTCTCGCAAAGTGCGATCGAGGATGTTGATTAGTCTCTATATTCGAGACCTGCGGCGGGGCCGCCGCAGGCGCCGAAGCACCTCGTCGAGGACCGCGTCCGGCGTCGACGCGCCGGCAACCATGCCCATCGAGAGGACGCTGCGCGCCGGCTTGCATCTTGCACCGTATCACGGCTTTCCGTACTCTCCATCAAAACTACATCATGTAACTACTGAAAAGGAGGTTAGGTTGAAAAACCGGATCGTGGTAGCCACGGCAGCACTTGCCGTCGTCGTTCTGTCCATCGCCGGCTGCTTCCAGCAGACGACCGTGGACTCGATCGCCTGTATCGAAGCCGACCCGACCCTTGGGTATGCACCGCTGACGGTGACGCTCGACGCTTCGTGCTCGGTCGTCGGCCTACAGAGTCCGCCCCCTGAGGCGGATTACTACTTCCTGTGGTGGTTCGATGATGGGAGTCCCGGCGGAGAGGTCGGGACAGCCGTCGAACACACATTCGCCGAGCCCGGAACGTATCAGGTCCGGACGGCCCTGTACGAAACGGCCGGCGGCGGCATTCCCGAGGACCAAGCGACGCGCACGATCACCGTGCTACCGACGGAATAACGATTCGTCATCGTCGCAGAGGGTCCGGTGGGATTCCTGCTAGCCTGCGGTTTCGGCCAGTAACCCCCGCGCAACGCGGACGACCTCGCCGGCCAACCGGTCCTCGGGAACGGCCGGGCCGACCGGCACGCCGCGGACGTAGATCGTCCCCTGCCCCGGCGCCCCGACGAGGCCGACGTCGGCCTCGCGCGCCTCGCCGGGCCCGTTGACCACGCAGCCCATCAGGGCGATCGACAGGCTGTCGGCGACGTCGCCCAACTCGCGCCGGACCTGCACCGCGATCGCCTCGAGGTCGATCCCCGTACGCGCGCACGTCGGGCAGACCCGCAGGTCGATCCCGCGGAACCGGAGCCCGAGCGCTCGGAGGATCTCGTACGCGACGCGGACCTCCTCCACCGGATCCCCGGTCAGCGAGACGCGGAGCGTGTCGCCGAGCCCTTCGGCGAGGAGGACGCCGAGCCCGACAGCCGAGCGAATCGAGCCCTCCCACGCCGTCCCCGCCTCGGTGATCCCGAGGTGCAACGGGTAGTCCGATTCGCACGCGAAGGCGCGGTAGGCGTCGATCGTCATCCGCACGTCGGTCCCCTTGAGCGAGACGACGGTCCGGTCGAAGCCGCGCTCCTCCAAGAGCCGGATCTCGTGGAGCGCGCTTTCGACCATCCCCCGAGCCGTCGGGTGATGAGTCGCGTCGCGGAATCGCTCGTCGAGCGAACCGGCGTTGACGCCGACGCGGATCGGGATCCCCGCCTCGTTCGCCGCCTCGGCGACCGCGGCGATCTTACCCGGATCGGTGATGTTCCCCGGGTTGAGCCGGAGCTTGTCGACGCCGGCTTCGATCGAGGCGAGGGCCAAACGATGGTCGAAGTGAATGTCGGCGACGAGCGGAATCGAGATCCGCTCGAGGATCTTCGGGAGCGCCCGTGCGGCGTCCATGCTCGGAACGGCGACGCGGACGATCTCGCAGCCGGCCCGCTCGAGTCGCTCGATCTGCGCGACCGTCGCTTCGACGTCGGCGGTGTCGGTGTTCGTCATCGCCTGAACGACGATCGGCGCGCCGCCGCCGATCGGAACGTCGCGGACGAGGATCTTCCGCGTCATCGCTCGGCTCCTTTGTCCTCGAGCCGGAGCGCTTCGCACAGCGCGCGGATCTCGCCGAGTCCCGTCTCACCGAACGGCAGCCGCTCCGCCGCACGCGTGACGTTCTCCAGATGGGCGTTCACTGCGTTCGCCCCGTCCCCTTTCTCCATCTCCGCCACGACAGAATACGGCGTCCTCGCCGGACGGAGGTCGTCGCGGAGGTCGTCGCGGATCTGGTACGCGCGGCCGAGCTCCCGGCCGATCCCGTTCAAGCGCTCTCGTACCTCGGGAGAGGCGCCGGCGAAGATCCCTCCCAGCTCGCAGGCGCAGCGGAAGAGCGCCCCGGTCTTCCGGTCGATCATCGCGGTGTACTCGCCGAGCGTCGTCAGGCCGTCGAACGAGACGTCGAGCGCCTGCCCTTCGATCATCTCGACGGTTGCGCCGAGCACGCGCTCGCGGACCGCGTCCCCGGCACGTCCCGCCTCGGCCAGGGCGAGAACGAGCATCAGGTCCCCGGCGTTGATCGCTTGCGCCTCTCCCCACCGACGCCAGACGGTCGGTCGCTCGCGTCGCACCTCGTCGCGGTCCTGGACGTCGTCGTGGATCAGCGAGAATTCGTGGACCAGCTCGAGGGCCGCGGCGGCCGGGACGGCCGCCCGCGGATCGCCGCCCAGCTCGTCGGCGATGAGAAGCGTGAGCGAAGGACGGATCAGCTTCCCGAGCGCCTCCACCGGCGCGCCGAACGCGTCCTCCAGCCCGACGTGATACCGAAGAACGCTCCGCAACGGCCCTTCACCGGCGAGGACGCGGCGGAGCTCCTCCACGAGGATCGGTCGGTATCCGGCGAACAGCTTCGGCTCCACGATGCGCACCCGTCAGCGGCCCCGGTACCCCGTCAAGCCAGCTTCGGCGGAAGGACGATCGTTCCGAAGTTCTTCTCGTACCGCTGGATGTTCTCCCCGATCGCCTGGTAGAGCCGCTTCATGTGCCCGGGATTCAGAATGACCCGCGACGTCAGGAGCGCCTGATCCCCTTTCGGCGACTGGGTCTGCGGATCGACGAACAGGAAGTCGATGATGAACTCCTCCTTGCGGTGGGAGATCAGCGCAAGGTTCGAGTAGTGCCCGCGACGGGCCTCGTTGTCGGCCGCGATCTGCATCTTCCGTTGTTCCGGCAATGAACCATCACCCCCACGTTTCGAGGATGGTAGCGATTCTCCCGGTACCCAGCAAGATCCGGATCAGGACCCGAGATACCGCTCGAAGAACGTCTCGATCGTCCTTCGGTGATGTCCTTCGAGAAGGACGTGATGATTGCCGAGCGGCGCCTCGAGAAGCTCTTCGATCGGCCCGTCGACCGAGATCCGAGTCTGCGTCCGACAGAGATCGTCGCGAACCGTGGTCTCCACCGTCGTCCCCTCGCGGACGAACAACTGGTCGAGCCGCTCCCCGCCGAGGCGGAAGACGGTACACGGCCCGATGGGGATCTTCCCCGCGATCGCCGCCCCGAGATCGGACTCGAAGTGGGTAGCGATCGCGTACTGCGCCGCCATCGACAGCGGGCACGTGCAGTGGGCCATTCCAAGGATCCGATCCGCCGGTTCGACCGAGGTGACGTTCCCCATGAACGCCGCCTGGCCGGAGAGGAGGTACGCCACGAACAACGAGAAAAGCGCCCGGAGGTCCCCCTCGCACCCTGAGGGAACGTGCTCGTCGTTCAATCGGGACAGGGCGTAGCAGCCGGTCTGCCCGAGGCGGGTGATCAGATCGAAGCATCGGACCGAGCAGGCGGCGAGCTTGTGGCCGTCGATGACCGACCGCAGGCCCCGGTAGATCGCGACCGAGTTCTCGATGTTCTCCGCCGCGCGATCGTCGACCGAGCGGGCGGTCCGCTTGAACCGGACGATCTCCCTCTTCGGCGCCGACGCCTCCTCGATCCGCGCCAGCAGCTCGTCCATCTCGATCGGAATCAGCTCGACCGAGAGCCTCCCCTTGAGGAAGGCGCGGTCGACGTCACTGGCGACGAGTCCCTCGGACGGCTCGCCGATCAGGCCGACGCGGCTGAACCTCAGCCCGTCCCACGCCTTCGAGACGACCAGCTCCCGTTCGAGCCCGACGGCGATCTCCTCGGGCGTTCCGAAGAGGATCTTCCCCTCTCCACCGTCCTGGCGGACGCGCGCAAGGATCTCGAGCGACGCCGGGAGCGAGTTGTGTCCAGGATGCGCGATCAGCAGCGCCGGCGGCGGGAGCAGCGCGATCGCCTTCAACGCCTCCCGTTCGACGCCACCGGTCAGGACGAGGATCGCCGCGAGGCGGTCGCCGGACGGCCGCTGGACGGGCTCGAGCTCGAATGCCGTCGAAACGGAGGAGATCCTCTTCAGCAGATCGGCCTTCAGCGACCCGACCCGCTTCGCGTCGTACCGCTCGGAAGCTTGAACGAGAACTTCGATCCTGTCCATCGTTTCGATCGTACCGACCGGCGGCAGTCGGTCCGATACACTCCCCGGCGTGCGGCCCGGACACGAGTCACCCCCGACGGCGTCGCTGGAACCTGCCGACGCGGCCACGTCTCCGCCCCGGACGGAACCGGGTCCCTCGTGCGCGATCGATCGACGGGTTGATCGTTTCCCGACCGATCGGATACGCTCGTTTCTCGTCCCGTGGCGTGTTGGCTCGCGCGGGCCGGGAGGAGCGGAATGGAAGTCCTGAAGACGGTCTACTACTCGAACCCCTTGTGGACGTGGCTCCTCGCCGTCGCGATCGTGCTGTTCGCTTGGTTCGTCCTCCGGGTCGTGATGCGGCGGCTGGTCCGGCGCCTGCGGAGGGTCACCGTGAAGACGCCCGGCCGGTTCGACGACATGCTCGTCGAGCTTCTCGCCAAGACGCGGTTCCTGTTCATTCTGGTCGTCGCGTTCTACGCCGGATCGCTGATCCTCGTCCTCCCGGACGCGGCGGAGCGGGCGCTGCGGGCGCTCTTCGTCTTCGCCCTCCTGATCCAGGCCGGCTTCTGGGGAGACGGCGTCGCCACGTTCTGGATCCGGCGGACCGCGAAGCGAAAGATGGAGGACGACGCGGCGACCGCAACGTCGCTCACCGCGCTCGGCTTCGTCGCGAAGGTCGCCATCTGGGCGATCATCGCCCTCCTCGCGCTCGACAACTTCGGGATCGACATCACCGCCCTGATCGCCGGCCTGGGAATCGGCGGAATCGCCATCGCCCTGGCGGTGCAGAACATCCTCGGCGACCTGTTCGCGTCGCTTTCGATCCTCGTCGACAAGCCGTTCGTCATCGGCGACTTCATCATCGTCGGCGAGCTGATGGGGACGGTCGAGCGGATCGGCTTGAAAACGACGCGCGTCCGCTCCCTCTCCGGCGAGCAGATCATCTTCTCGAACAGCGACCTGCTGGGAAGCCGCGTCCGAAACTACAAGCGGATGTACGAGCGGCGGGTCGTCTTCCCGTTCGGCGTCACCTACCAGACGCCGCCCGACGTGTTGGCGTCGATCCCGGAGACGGTCCGCGTGATCATCGAGGATCAGCCGAACGTCCGGTTCGACCGTTGCCACTTCCGGGCGTTCGGCGACTTCTCGCTCGACTTCGAGACCGTCTACTACGTCCTCGACCCGGACTACAACGTCTACATGGACCGGCAGCAGGCGATCAACCTGGGCATCGCGCGGGCGTTCGAGGCGCAGGGGATCGAGTTCGCCTACCCGACGCAGACGCTGTATCTGAGCCGCCTCGACGCCTCAGAAGAGGAGTAGCCCGACGACGAGGCAGACGGCCCAGCCGATCGTCGCCGGAACGATCATCCGCCGAAGGAACGCGCCCATCGACGTCCTGAAGTACTCGACCGACACCGAGATGCACGGGTGAATCGGGGTCAGGATGTACCCGAGGAAAACGGCGAAGTAGGTCACCGCGAACACTGGGGCCGACATCGCCCCGTAGGTCGAGGCGTAGATCGGGAGGACGATCGACATCGGCGCCTGGATCCGCCCGGTGATCAGACCGAGCGCCGCCCCGATCGCCACGCAGAGGACGACCGGCGGGAGCGCCATCGCGGCGATCCGCTCGGGGACGCCGGACGCGGTGAACACGTTCAGGAAAGCGAACATCGCCAGGACGATCAGGGAGTACTTCCACGGCGTCATCCTCCGGGCGACCGCCCCCAGCTGCCTGAACCTCAGTCGTCCGACGGCGATCGCGGCGACGAGGCTGACCGCGACGCCGATGCTCGTCCCGATCTCGGCGACCGGAAGGTCGATCGTCCCCTTGAGTACGAGATCGAGCAAGGGCGCGGCGAGGATGATCCCCAGCGGGACGAGCAGGCCAACGAGCGAGAAGGATCCGCTGTGCGAGAGGCGCCCGCCGGCCCGCCGAAGGAGGAAGACGTAACCGACGCCGATCGTCAGCAGGAAGGCCGGAACCAGGTACGGGATCACCGCGTAAACGTCGAGCCCGGCGATCTTCGCCGACGCGATCAGCGACGGGCCGAGCGGGTAGACGAGGAGGAGCGCGTGGCGAAACCAGACGTTCGCCGCCGCCTTGACGTCCGGCGCCGTGTGCCCGGCGCCG
>Ga0180433_10002793_pt1 | contig 26421 bp, 18 predicted proteins | sample SS_ome_8_FD_132980 | JGI IMG/M metagenome (GOLD analysis project Ga0180433, IMG submission 132980) | Hypersaline lake sediment archaeal communities from the Salton Sea, California, USA - SS_1_D_1 metaG | ecosystem: Environmental > Aquatic > Non-marine Saline and Alkaline > Hypersaline >... | reverse complement strand
CTTTGTATTCCCTGGCGGACAGGGTACCCGCGGCCACCAGGCATACCAGAAACAGCATCAACACTTTTCTCATGGATCCTCCTGGACCCAATATAATCAAGCAAAACCCAAATGTCAATCGCCCGGTCGATTCCGCCGCCTGTCAAAGGTAGCGGTTCATTCAGGGAGAGTCGCTGGGCTGTACAGCTTATCGATCACTTCGATGAGCTCTTCCAGATCGACGGGTTTTTTCAAAAATCCATCCCTCCCGCATTCCATGTCGCCGTGCAGGTAGGTAACATGCTTGTAAACTGCCGTCATCATGATCACTTTGACACTGCTCATCTCCAGGTTCTCCTTGATCTTCCGGCATATCTCCACCCCGTGAATACCCGGCAGCAGCATGTCGCTGATCAGGATATCCGGTTTTTCCCGTACAACCAGTTCGTACCCCTCGGTTCCGGTGTCGGCCACATAGGTCTGGTGTCCCTTTTCTTTTAAGAATCTCTCGATGGTCTTCAGGGTAACCGGATCATCGTCCACAACCACTATTCTCTTTTTCATTTAAGCTCTCCTTGCATTTCATATTTTTTTGTATTCACGCCACACCGGGAGATGAGGTTTCCCTCTCCCGGTGACAGTAGTCCAGGAACCGACGGAAATGAAGGGCCATTTTCTTCAACAGGGCGCGGGCGGCAACCGGATCCCTTCTTTCAGCGGCCTCTTCCAGGCGCAGTGATAATTCCTGCAATGTCCCCAGGCAAAGATTGGCAGAGGATCCTTTCAGGGTATGAGCCTGGTGATGGATGCATTCAAAATCCTTGTTTTCGACAGCTGAGGTTAAAAGCGCAAAACGCTTTTTAAAATCCGACCGGTAAATGTCAACAAGCCTGAACAGAAATTCTTCATCTCCGCCGGTCCTCTCCAGAGCGACGGGGTAATCAAACATCCGCGGATAAATGGTATTCATGGGTTCCTCCTGTTTTTTTCCGGTTTTGCATTGCTTGGGAATACACGGTCACCCGGTTGCGCCCATCGTTCTTGGACCGATACAGGGCCATATCACTGCGATGGAGCAGTTCCTGGGCTGAAATCGGGCGGGCAGGGTCGGTAACGACGCCCCCCAGGCTGATGGTGACCCGGATGGAATCTTCCCGGGTTTTGAAACGGCTGCCGCCGATATTCTTTCGGATCCTCTCCCCCACTTCGCAGGTGGTGACCCGGTCGCAGTTGGGCAACACGATCAAAAACTCCTCCCCTCCGTACCGGCCCACCTTGTCGTAGGGACGCAGGGTTTTTTGCATGCGCCGGGCGATTTCGACCAGCACAGAATCCCCGGTTTGATGACCGTAGCGGTCGTTGACCTGCTTGAAATGATCGACATCCAGAAGTATTACCCCCAGCGGCTGACGCTCTCTTTTGGCCTGATTGAGTTTCTCTTCGAGATTTCTGAGGATCTCTCCCCGGTTGAACAATCGGGTCAGATTGTCATGAATAGCGATCTGGTGGAGTTTCTGCTTGGCGCTCATCAACTGCTGCTGCAGGGTAATGATCCGTTTCCCGATATTCAGCCGCGCCTGCAGTTCCTTCTGATTGAAGGGTTTGGTAATATAGTCATCGGCCCCGGCGGTCAGACCCTCGACGATGTCCCGAGTCTGATTCCGGGAGGTAAGCAGGATGATGTACCGGTATTCGTTGGTTTTTTGTTTCCGGATTCTGGCACACAGCTCTATCCCGGTCATCCCGGGCATCATCCAGTCCAGAACGAGGATATTGATCTTTTTCTCCTGCAGAATATCGAGTGCTGCCCGGCCGTTTTCAGCGGAATACACGGCAAAATCGAGGCTGCACGCATGGCGTTCCACCAGGGTTCGGAATACGGCATCATCATCGACGATCAGCAACTTGATCATCAGGCGCTCCTCTGGCCCTGCGTGAAACTGGGCGGCTGCTTGACCCGTCGGATGGTTTCCCTGAGTTTACCAAGATCCAGCGGCTTTGATATGTAATCATCCATACCCGCCCGGATACAGCGATCCCGAACCCCCTGCTGAGCGTGGGCGGTCATGGCCACGATGGGCAGTCGGGGCCGGCGGGGATTCTTTTTCTCCAGACCACGGATCCGACCGGTAGTTTCCCAGCCGTCCATTTTGGGCATCTGCACATCCAGCAACAATAGGTCATACTGTTTTTCCCCGGCCATTTGCAGAGCCGCCGCTCCGTCATCCGCCAGGGTAATCCGGTGACCCATCTGTTCCAGCAGCTTTTTGGCCACCATCTGGTTGACCAAGTTGTCCTCAGCCAGCAGGATATCATAGGTCTGCGCAGACTTCTGCCGGGATGGGCAGGCGGCAGTACGGAAGTGTGAGGGCGACCTTGACCCTGGCCCCAGGATCCCGAGAATGGTTTTCAGCAGCTGGCGCTGACGGATGGGCTTGACCAGGCAGGCCTCGATGCCGTATTCACTGCACCGGGAACGGTAAGCCCGGTTGAAATATGAAGTAAGCATGATGATCTTAAGATTCATCTTGGGAAACCGGTGTCGGATCTTTTTCGCCAGGGTAAAACCATCCATTTGGGGCATGTGCGAATCGATCAGCAATAGGGTATAAGGATTATGGTTTTTGGGGAGCCGTTCCAGCTCCCGAAGGGCAGCAGAACCGCTGGATACCGTAACGCGATGCATGCTCCAGCTGTGCAGCACTTCCCTGAGAATGCGGCGGGTAGTGGCGTTGTCGTCGACGATCAGGACGGAAAGATCCCTGAGTTTTTCGATCGCTCCCGGGGAGTGACTCTTTGCCTTGGTGTCCCGGATCTTCAAAGTGACGGTGAAGTGGAAGCGGCTGCCGGATCCTTCCTTGCTTTCCACCCATATCCTGCCTCCCATCCGCTCGACCAGTTCTTTGGAAATAGCCAATCCCAGCCCGGTACCACCGAACCGGCGGGTGGTGGACTCATCCGACTGGGTGAAGGATTCAAAGATGACATCCTGTTTGTGCGGGGGGATCCCGATACCGGTATCAGAGACGGTAAATTGTATCCCGATTGACTGATCCTGACGGGATTTTTTCCGGGAGGAAACGATCACTTCTCCGGAAGAAGTAAACTTGACGGCATTGCCCACCAGGTTGTTAAGGATCTGACGCAACCTCACCGGGTCACCGATGACCCGGTTGACGCCATCCGGCAAAGGGCGGGAGACCAGTTCCAGGCCCTTTTTATGGGCCATGGGGGCATGAGTGGACAATACCTCCTCAAGGACCTGGTCCAGATGGAAGGGTATGAATTCCAGCTTGATCTTTCTGGCCTCGATTTTTGATATATCCAGCAGATCGTTGATGATATCCAGCAGGGAGTTGGCCGAGGAACGTATGGAATTAAGGTACTCGGATTGCTCAGGAGCAAGATCAGTACCCAGGGCCAGTTCGGTCATGCCGATGATACCGTTCATTGGGGTACGGATTTCATGACTCATATTGGCCAGAAAACGGCTCTTGAGCTGGCTGGCCTCCTGGGCCTCTTTTTTGGCCCTGACCAGTTCTGTGACATCCAGCAGGTTGAAAATGACACCTTCGTACTGTCCATGGCGGTAGATCGGCTGTAACCTCAGTATCACTTCCAGATCAAGAAAAGGACGCTGGATCTCCACCGGTTGGACACACTTTTTTTTCCGGAACTTTTCTATATACCTTCCAAGATTTTCCCCCACCCGGCCTTTATGCAATTCCCACAGGCTTTTCCCGATCAGCTCTTTTCGTTTTTTCTTCACCAACCGTAAAAAATAGCGGTTGACTTCTACAATCCGGTCCCGTTTATCGCCAAAAATCACCCCCTCCTGCATACCGGAGATCATGGTGGAAAGCTTGGCGGACTCTTTCTGGATCATTTCTTCCCACTGCTTGTTTTTGACGATCATGGAAATCTCATGGGCCAGGGATCGGATCAGCTTCTTTTCCTCCGGGTGGAACTGGCTGTGGCTCAACGGAGGTACCCTCTTCATAATGAACACCTCCAATCGACCGATCCGGCGGCGATTGATCGAAACCGGGGCGGAGAGTTTCCAGGGGGTTTCTTTGAATACCGGAGTGAAAAAAACCCGGTCTTCCAGGGTCAAACGGACACAGGTCCGGTCAGGATGCTGAAAGGCGGGAGGAATCAGGTTGACGATTTTCTGCATAACGGTACAGGGCTCAGTCCGTGAATTACATTCGATGTTGGAAATGCTGTACAGGCAGTGAAGTTCCTTTAATCGTTCCCCAAGTTCGAAGGTTTGCTTTTTCAACTGCCGTTCTGCGCGCATACGAGCGGAAATATCCCGATAAATCCCAAAGATGGCCATCCGTCTACCCCCTTTCTGGATGGAAGAGGAAACCAATGACACATTCACCGGGGTTCCGTCTTTTCGCCTTCGCACCGTCTCGATTACCACCTTTTCCCCGCGGACAGTACGTCGTGTGATATCTCTCGCTTCCTGCTTGTGCCGGTAACATCCGATCTGAAAATCCAGGTTTTTCCCCACCATTTCTTCTTCCCTGTACCCGAACATCCGGGTGAATTCTCCGTTGATCCGGATCACCCGGCCTTTAAGATCGGTAATTGCAATGGCTTCGGGAGAATTATCAAAAAGCTGGTTGAAGAGGACATCATCGGCGGGTATCTGGCCCCGGAACCTGAAATCATGCTGATGGGGCATTTCAGATCCTCAGTTCCCGGCAGGGGGCACCGGTATCCTGCCGCAGCAGGTTTTCATCCATCAGGTCCTCGACTTTGAGTATGGTCTTGAGGCTTTCCCGGTCAATGGCCTTGGCAAGCGCCTCCCCGGGGTCAACCAGATCCCTGCCTACCAGATCTTTAAGAGCGGTATTCATCAACCTCATCCCCTGGGCTTTCCCGGTCTGCATCAGGGTGGCGATCTGAAAACTCTTCCCCTCCCGGATCAGATTCAAAACGCCGGTGGTCCCGATCAAAACTTCATAGGCGCCGATCCGTCCTCCCCCCTTTCTCTTCAACAGGTTCTGAGAGCAGACCCCCGCAAGAGTATCGGCCAGCAGGGTTCGGATCTGGGACTGTTGACCGGCGGGAAACTGGTCGATGATTCGGTTAACTGTTCCGATTGCAGTGGCGGTATGCAGGGTACCTAAGACCAGGTGACCGGTCATGGCCATTTCCATGGCGATGGCAATGGTTTCCAGGTCCCTCATCTCACCCACCAGGATGATATCTGGATCTTCCCGCAAGGCCGCCCGCAGGGCGGATTTGAAGCTTTGGGTGTGGGTCTTGACCTCTCGCTGATTGATCATGGACTTTCGATTGGCATACACGAACTCGATGGGGTCTTCAACGGTGATAATGTGCTTTTTCTGGGTCTGGTTGATATGCTCGATCAGGGCCGCCAAGGTAGTGGACTTGCCGCTGCCGGTAGGCCCGGTCACCAGGATCAGCCCCTTGGGACGCTCACACAACCCGACAAAGGATTCGGGGATATCCAGATCCCCTATGGTCATGATGCGGGTGGGAATCATCCGGAACACCACGCCGACCCCGCGGCGATCCCGAAAAATATTACAACGAAAGCGCGCCTGTCCCTTCAACTCAAATCCAAAATCGGTATCCTGGCTTTGGTTGAATTCCTCCCGGTTGGATTTTGGAGCGATGCGCATCAGGATGCGGTACAGGCCCTTTCCCCCCACCAGGGGAAGCCGGTTGAGAGTCACCATATCTCCATCTATCCGCATGGTGGGACGGCAGCCGGTGGAAAGATGCAGGTCCGACGCTTTTTTCTGAACCATTATCTGCAGCAACCGGGACAGGTTTAATCCCGGGGATCCGGCGGGGAGAGCCCTGGTTTTATTTTGAGGTTCAACGCCTTGAGAAGAGGAACCGGGGATCAACGAAGAGTTTACCGGCTGGGCGCAACGGATTTCCACCGGCCGACGGGTTTTGGATTCAATGTAGTTCATATTCTTCACTCCTGATGATTTTTTTTTTGTTAACGTGGATCAGGGCTCCCTCCCTTAGAAAACTGTGGTAGGAATCCGGTTCGTTCAGGTAATCCAGCAGGCGGCAATGGCCGTCCGGCAGTTTTTTAAAATGATCCACCTCGATCCGATGGTCATTCTTCAGGGTCAGACACAGGCGTTTCTGCACCGGCAGGGATTGCGGCTCCTTCTCCAGAACATATACTACCTGCTGCAGGTTAAGGAGAATCAGGGAATTGGTGGCCGTCACCCGGGCCGGAATGAATCCCTGCTGGTGATTCAAATATTCACTGATGGTTTCCTGGGCACTGCCGGAACGGGAATGATAACTTAGGAACAGCAGGTATTCCTCCGGACCGGCATGGAGATCATCCAGCAGAATTTTCACCGGTATTTCCTTTTTTATAACTTTAAGATCATGCGGAGTTTCCATTTTTCCTCATCTGTTGTTTAAATTTATCAAGCTCCTCCAAAAAAACATCCACGATCCGGGGATCGAAATGCCGGCCTCGTTCCCGGCGGACCATGTCGACCACGGTATCCACGGGAAAGGCTTCCCGGTAGGGGCGGCGGGAAGTAAGGGCATCGAAAAAATCCGCCAGGGCCACGATCCTTCCCTCAAGGGGAATCACATCCCCCCTCAGGGACAGGGGATATCCCTGGCCATTCCACTTTTCATGGTGGGAAAGGGCGATATTATGGGCGATCTGCAGAATCTCGGACTGGCTGCCGTCCAGGATCTGGGCACCGATCAGGGTATGTGTTTTCATGACGGCATATTCACTTTTGGTCAATTTGTCTTTTTTCATCAGGATCCGGTCAGGAATCCCGATTTTACCGATATCATGCATGGGCGATGCCCAGCCGATTTGTTCCACTGTTTCTTTGGACAGGCCCAGTTTCTCCGCGATCATAATACTGTACTGACCGATGCGTTTGAGATGACTTCCGGTATCCCCGTCCTTGAATTCCGACGCCAGCACAAGGCAATGGAGGGTATCCAGGTAGGACTGGTGCAGTCTTTTATGTGCGGTTTTCATGGCAATATAAGTCCGGTTCAGATCCCGGGCGAACAGCAGGGCCTGGTTATCCCCCAAAGGCCGGGGGGCAGACCTTTCCTGCCCGCTTTCCGAAATATTTTTCCACCCCAAGTTATGCTCCCCGGAGAAAGCCCCGATTCTCGCCGCCAAAGTAGCAACTCCTTTAACACTCATGGCAACCCTTCTCTTGATCGGTTCTGGTCATTTTCATTACCTTCAGACGGCGGCGGTTTGCAGTATTCTCTCAACCTTACCCAGCAACTCCAGGGGACTGAAAGGCTTTTCCCAGTAATAATCGGTGCCGGCCTGAATCCCTCTCTCGATATCCGCCTCCTGGACCCGGGCGGACAGCATAACGATGACCCGGTCTTGCCACTCCGGATGCCTTTTCAGAATGGATGTGGCCTGGATACCGTTGATTTCCCCGGGCATCATCACATCCATCAGGATCAGATCGGGTTTCTCCCTCAGGGCGATATCTACCGCTTCCTGCCCGCCCGAGGCCGTTAGCAACTCTTTGAATCCTCCCCACTGAAGGGTGAGCTGCAGCAGTTCCCGAATCTCTTCCTGGTCATCAACGATCAGAATCTTTTTCATTTTTTCTCCTGACCTGGTTTTTTTCTCATCGCCCTTGAGTAGGCAACCGGGTTGCCAAACCGGCGAAAGAAGCAGAATGCCCTGATAATAAGGCTCTTGAGAAACTGCCGAATAAAACGCCGCGTTCAGGGTTGCGACATTTTCACCAGAAGAGGTACAAAGGTTGACAGCACCAGGGTACTCTATAGCCGCGCCTTGTCAGATGCCCAAAACCGGCAGATTGCCACCGATGATCCTGGAGGTGATCTTGACCTCTTTCCCGGCGGGCCCCTTCAGCCCGCCCTTGCTGAGATCACACAGCCTCGGCTGGGGAAAGGCTCGGCTGACCCGGCGGCTGTATCTCGCTGAAACGCACCCCCAAACCAGTCTTCCACCCGGGGATTGATGGGCATCACATGTTGGTTGATATCGGTTGCGATCCGTCCCTCAGACACGGATTTGAAAATGGCATCAATCCGGTCCCGGAAACGCAGGGGAATCAGGGCCACCGACTGATATCCCCGTCTCAGTCAGCGGTTGAGGCCTGGGAATTCCCCGTCATCCGGGCCGGTCAGGAGAAGTCCTTCTCTGGCGACCCTTCCTGCAGATGCAGCAAAACCCTGCCTTGGGACTGTCCTTTTTACCGGTTATACCGGCTGCGAAAAGAGAGCAGAGGGAATCGAGCAGCCGAAGAAACTCTGCGGAAAAACCCTGCTGGCGGTATCCGCTCCCCGGCACCCCACCAAATCCCCGCTTTATCGAGGATCGGGGTTCCCCAGGTCCAGAACCAGACTTCCCGTTCGGCGGCAGTTACATCACCGGGATTTTTCCGGGTTTTCGACTCCTTTCTACTTTCAGTCATATCGGACCCCGCCACCAGGAAAAAGACCGCCGCCAAAAAAATCCCCCGTTGATTGTATCCTTAACCATCTCCACCGCCTGACTCCATCATTTCAAAGACAGGCCCTGCCTCCCCGAAGGTCAATCTCAGCCGGCGCCAGACTCCAGAATGCCGTCCACTTTCCGAATCAGTTCCAGGGGGCTGAAGGGTTTGGTAAAATAATCGTCGGCCCCGGCCTCATACCCCTTCTTGATGTCCTCTTTCTGGCCCTTGGCGGTCAATACCAGGACAATGATATCCCGGGTCCGGGTATCTCCTTTCAGATTGCCGACGGCCTGTAGTCCATCGATCCGGCCCGGCATCATGATATCCATTATGATCAGCTCGGGTTTTTCCCGGCGGGCGATTTTAAGGGCTTCCTCGCCGCTGGCGGCCTTGAGGATTTTTCGGTCGGGAGAGCTCAGGGTAACATCCACCAGTTCTCTGACCTCCACCTGGTCATCAACGATTAAAATTTTTTTCATCTTCTTTTCCTCCTCAGGCATCATTTTTTTTTGCTACCAGGATTGCGCCGGTTTTGGCCGGTCTTTGGGGAATCCCGGTCAATATCCCTCAATCCCACCGGGAGGAGAACCTGTACCCGGGTTCCCTTGCCGGGCTGGCTTTCCACCCGGATCCGGCCACGGTGACGGTCGATGATCTGTTTGACGATATGCATTCCCAGGCCACTTCCCGGGGGAGCTGAATCGGAGTTGTCGGCCCGGTAAAACCGCTCGAACATTCTACCGGCCTGGGCCCGGGTCATGCCGATTCCCGGGTCCGCCACCGTGAGCTGGTAACGGGAGCTGTTTATCGCTGAGGTCAGCGTTATTTTCCCTCCCCGGGGAGAATAATTGACCGCATTGCTGATCAGGTTCACCAGCACTTGTTCCATTTTTTCGCAGTCGGCATGGATCGGCAGGTTGGATTTCTCCAGCCGGGTAACGAAGGTGTGTCCCGGTTGGGATACCCGGAAGTAATCAACCAGCCGGCTGATGATGGCATTTGGGCTGCAGGGTCCACGTTTCAATAAAAAGCCCTTTCCGGCTTCCAGCCTGGAGATATCCAGCAAATCACTGACGATATTGGCCAGGTTGACAGCCTGTCGGTTGATATATCCCAGAAATTTTTCCCGGTCGGTTTCCTTCAAATCCCGCCGGGTCATGAGGATTTCAGAAAAACCCTGCAGGGTGGTCAGGGGGGTGCGCAGTTCATGGGCGGCGGTGCCGAGAAATTCGGTTTTCATCCGATCGATCTTGCGCTCCCGGGTGGCATCCCTCAGGGTGGTCAGCACCCCGATGGGATTATTTTCACGGTCGAAAATTGATTTGGCCGTGATCTCCAGAATGAGTTTTCCCTTTTTTTGATTAACGGAGACTTCGATATCGGATTGATGAACAACGGTGTGGTGGGACAGGGCCGTTTTTATCATTTGAGTAAGCTCGGACAGGTTGAAGGCCGAGTCAATGGTGCTGTGCTGGATATCGCTGAAACGGATGGCCAGGAAATCTTCCGCCACCTGGTTCATCAATACGATATGGTGGTTGATATCGGTGACGATCAATCCATCGGATACCGATTTGAGAATGGTGTCTATCCGGTCCCGGTTGTTCTCGGAATCCGACAGAGCCTGTTCCAATTTCTGGGTCCGCTCTTTTACCAGATCTTCCAGATAAATCCGGTATTTCTCCAGCTCCTTCCTCAATTTGGAGGCCCGGGTGATATCGCGGGCGATTCCCAGAACCAGGGGGTTCCGGCCGATTTTTACCGGGTGGGCGCTGATCTCGAGAACCACCCGGGAGCCGTCGGGACGCTTCAGGGTGAACTCGTCTCTTTCGGAAGGGAGACCGGCGGCGTTTTTTTCCAGCGCCGCCTGGGCTTTTTTCTTGTCTTCTTCGTTCAGGTCGAAAATTTCCAGCATGTTCATGCCGATCAATTCCCCCCGTTTTCGCCCGATCAGTTTTTCCGCCTGGCGGTTGCCGTCCAGGAAGTTGCCCGCCATGTCGTTCAGGTAATAACCGTCCGGGGCGAATTCGAATAGAATCCGCAGCCGTTCCTCGCTGGTTTTCAGTTCGTCGATCATCCGTTTAAGCTGGCTGATATCCTCGAAAGTGATGTAAACCTGGAACGGTTTTTTCTCTCCCTCTTTGAACTGGGGAACGGCGTTGACATTGATCCAGCGATATTGCTGGTCAACCGGATTGAAAACCCCCATGACCGTGTTCGTCACCGCCTTTCCCGTTTCCAGCGCGGTCCTGGAAGGATGGGTCTCCCCGGGAATATCGGACCCGTCCTGATGAACCGCCTTCCAGTCGGAATCCCTTGATTCTATTCCCGTCATCTGCTCCAGGGTTCGGCCCAGGATCTGTTCCGCCGCGGGATTGGCCGATATGATCTTTCCTGAGCGGTCCTGACACACCACCCCCTGGGCCATGGTTTCAAATAGGGTCCGGAATTTTTCCTCGCTGTCCCGCAGCGCCTGGTTCGCCCGTTCCCGTTTGCTGACGTCTTCGTATATGGCGGTCATTTCCCCGGAGGGAAGCTTGTGCACGGTGTTTTCCACCCAGTGCTGAATGCGGTTGTCCTGGTACATTTTCAGGGGGACGCGGGTAACCTTTCCGGTTTTATAAGTCTCTCTCAGCGCATCCATCAGGCCCAGGGCGAAAACCCCGGGAAACACATCGGATATTTTTTTTCCGATCACATCCCGCTTTTTGATCCGGCTCAGTTTTTCGCCGGCCCGGTTCAAATCCCTGAATACAAAATCATTGCCGTTTTCAACCGGGGAATAGACGGCCACCCCGTTGGTCATGTTATCAAATAGCTGACGGAAACGTTTTTCGTTTTCGAGCTTTTTTTTCTCGGCATTTTTGATTTTCGTGATATCATCCGCCAGAGCGATAATATGGTCGCGGTCTTTGATGGTTACAAGCGAAAGACTGATTCTGACCGGAAAGATAGATCCGTCTTTTTTCCGGTGACGCGTCTCAAAAAATAGTTTTTTTTGTGTTTCTAATTTTTTCCAGAATTTTCCACTGTTTTCGCGCTCTGAAAAATCGGGATCGATGTCCTTGGCCAATAATTTGAGCATTTCGTTCCGCGAATACCCGTATCTCTTCACGGCAATGCTGTTTACGTCTTTTATGCGGCCCCGCAGATCATGGAGAAAAAGGGCCTGCGGGGCCTGGTCAACCAGCGTACGGAATTTGACCTCGCTTTCCCTCAGGGCTTCCTCAGCTTTCCTCATCCGGGTGATATCGGTATCCGTTCCCCGGTATCCCCGGTGGTTTCCCTGTTCATCAAGGAAGGGAACACCGGAGGTACTGAGCCATACCGATGTTCCGTTCTTGTGCACATTCTTGTTTATAAAATCCCGAAAGGCTTTTTTGCCGGCAAATACCGAAAACGCCTCTTTTTTCATTTTTTCCCGGTGGTCCGGGTGGAACAGGTCATAGAAATGTTTTTTTCCCACAATTTCTTCAGGTTGATATCCCATTATCTTTTTGACCGTGGGACTGGAGTAGGTGTAAAGGCCCTGTTTGTCCACTTCCCATATCCACACGCCGGCATTTTCGGCCACCTGCCTGAACCGCTCTTCGTTTTCCTTCAGGGCTTCTTTTGCCCGTTTTTCTGCGGTGACATCGGTGAAGAAACCCACATTGCAGTCTATCCCGTCAATATCCATGCTGGATGTGACGATATCCGCATAAATGATAATTCCATCCTTGCGAAGGCAGGGGCGGTCTGTTGCCAAAACCTTTTTTTCCCCGGCCCGCTTTCTGGATTCAGACAGGACCGGTTTCAGCGAATCACGGGGATGGATATCGAAGACCGATAATGCCAGCAGTTCCCTTTTGGGATACCCCAGCATGCGGCAGATCGCCCGGTTGGCGTACAGGAATTTTTTGGTTTTTGGGTCTGCTATTAATATCCCTTCGGCAGCCAGCTCGACCAATCTTTTTAAACTCTCTTCGTTTTTAAAAAAATCGCGCCCGGATCTCTTTCGGATTGGTTTTTTGGGTTTCGATGCGATGTCACCTGTTGATTTATTTGCCACTGTTCTTACCCTTTTGTTTTGGCCTTTGATTTTTCGGGGATATCCCGCTTCCGGAGTTTATTTTTTCTCTGTCGGCGGGAATGGTAAAAATCACCCGGGTGCCTTTCTGGGGACGGCTCTCCACCTGTATGGTACCGCCGTGACTTTCAATGATCAGCTTGACGATGCTCATGCCCAGGCCGGTTCCCCGGGGAGCGCTGTGCGAATTGTCGACCCGGTAGAATTTTTCGAATATCCGGTTTACCTGATTCCGGGTCATTCCGATCCCCTGGTCCTCGATCCTGACCTGACAACGGTTCCCGGTAAAATGGGTTCTTATTCGGATTTCTCCGCCTCCCGGGGAATAGTGCACCGCATTGGTAAGAATATTATCCAGAACCTGATCGATTTTTTCTGGGTCGGCGAAGATTGCCCGGTTCACTTTTTCCAGGTCAGCGGAAAACTGGTGGGCCGGATGGGCGGCCCGGCAGGATGCAATTTTCTCTTTAATGGCGGCGTTGATATCAAATTTCTTGCGGTCAAGTTCGAATCCGGCGCCGGATTCAATGCGGTTGATATCCAGCATATCGCTGAGAATATTTCCCATTTTGACAGCCTGTTTGTTGATGTAGGACAGGAATTTTTTCTTTTGTTGGGTTTTCAGTTTTTCCCGGTTCAGCAGAATCTCGGAAAATCCCTGCATGGTGGTCAGGGGTGTCCTCAGCTCGTGGGCGGCGGTGGTGAGAAATTCGGTTTTGATCCGGTCGATCTCGCGCTCCCGGGTCACATCCCTGAGAGTGGCCAATATCCCGGTGGGTTCTCCTTCCCGGTTCAGAATCGGCTTGGTTGAAACTTCCAGTATAACTGGATCCCGTTTATTCCGGCTCGGAATTATGATATCGGTGTGGCTCATCGTTGCCTGGCCGGACAGGGCTTGATGGAGAAGCCGGTTCAGTTTGTCTATTCTGATGGTATTTTCTATTTTCTGGTTATACACCTCGCTGAAGCGAACATTCAGCCAGTTTTCGCTCAGGGGATTCATCATCTGGATTCGGTTGTTGATATCGGTGACCAGCAGGCCCTCGGAAACGGATTTCAGAATGGCGTCGATGCGTTCCCGGCTGGTTTCCGATTCCTTCAGGGCCAGGGCCAGCCGTTCAGTCCGGTCCCGGACCAGCTGTTCCAGTTCGTCCCGGTATTTTTCGAGTTCCTGCTCAGCTTTCTTCCGGGCGGTGATATCGATGATGATGCCCCCAAAGCCGGTGACCTCTCCATTTTCTGATATGGTGTTCATGTGCAGCAGTATGGGAAAGGTTGATCCGTCTTTTTTCAATCCGGTGTATTCGACTGAGCCCCCGGGTTCTCCCTTTTTTCTGCTCAGAAAGTTTTGTTGCGCCCGTTTTCTATCCTCCGGGACCAGCAGGTTGAAACCGTTCAGGCCCGAACGGAAATCCTCGGTGGAATACCCGAAAAGCTTGAATCCCTTCCGGTTGGCGTAGGTAATCCGGTTTTTGATATCGGTTTCGAAAACCACTTCGGGCAGCATTTCCGCCAGCTCCCGGAACCGTTTCTCGCTATCCCTTAGTTTCTGATCGGCGACCCGTTTTTGTTTTCTAATTTCATTGAATTCAATGGCTTCGATTACGGCAAAGGGAAGGCGTTTGATTTTTTCCTTGATCACGTAGTCATCCGCTCCCGCCTTCATGCAGGCCACCGCGGTTTCCTCATTCATGGATCCGGTGAGGATGATAAAGGGGATATGGCGGGGCTTTGACCTGGTGATCTCCAGTGCCCTCATCCCGTCGAAGACGGGCATGGCGTAGTCGGAAATGACAATATCGGGTTTGAAATCAGTCAGCATTTTTTTGAATTCGGTTTCGGTTTCGACCACCCGGCAGGTGAAATCGATTTTTTCCTTCTTGATTTCGCGCCGGGCCAGTTCGAAGTCGTTGGGGTTGTCTTCCGCGAAGAGTATTCTCAGGGTTTTTTCCGGCGGCATTATAGACCTTCCCGGGGAAAAAATATGGCTTTGAAAAGCACGGTTACTCTCCCGGCAGTTTATTCAATAACAGCCAGTACATCCCCAGGGCTCTGACCGCATCTACAAACTTGTCAAAATCAACCGGTTTTACTATGTAGCTGTTGACCCCAAGCCGATAGCTTTGAATCATGTCCGATTCCTCCTGTGATGAAGTCATCACAATCACCGGAATAATTTTGCTCTCCGGGCGGCTCTTGATCTCTTTCAGCACTTCCAGCCCGCTTACCTTGGGCAGTTTTAAATCCAGCAGGATGATTTTGGGATTTTTCAATGGCCGGTCTTTGAATTTGCCTTTGGCCAGAACAAAATCCAGAGCCTCTTCTCCGTCCCGGACCACCTGGACCTGGTTGGTCAGTCTGTTTTTTTTCAGGGCCCGCAGGGTTATCTCGATATCGTTGGGATTGTCCTCCACCAGTAAAATTTCCACTTCATTTTTATTATTCTGCATTTTCGTCCTCCCTTTCAGGTAATTTTCCGGTTTTCCGGGGCAGGGTAAAATAAAAGGCCGCCCCTTTATTGATTGCGCCTTCAGCCCAGACCGCGCCGCCTTGACGGTGAATGATGCGCTGAACAATGGCCAGCCCCACACCGGTTCCCCTGAATTCATCTTCTTTGTGCAGCCTCTGAAACACGCCGAACAGTTTGTCTTTATACCTTTCGTCAAAACCCGCGCCGCGGTCTTTGATAAAAAAAACAATACTTCCGCCGTCAATCCGGGATCCAACCTCGATTCTTTTGGTTTTGGATTTCGAACTGTATTTCAAAGCATTCTCAATCAGGTTCTTCCAGACCTGCTTGATCAGCTGCGCGTCGCATTTCACTGCGGGCATTTTTTCGATGCTGATCGAGAAAGCCTTTAGCTGGTTTTCGTTTGCGGTTTCATGGTAAACGGATTCAACCACCTCTTTCATGTCCACATCGCCCAGGTGCATATCCCTTCTTGATATCCGGGACAGTTCCAGGAGGTCGGTGATAAGCCGGTCCATTTTAACGGCGCTGTTCCGGATGGTCTGGATCAACCTTTTTCCCTCACCGTCCAGCTTGCCGGAATAATCCTCCTGTAAGAATCGGGAGAATCCGTCGACGGCCCGGAGCGGCGCCCGCAGGTCATGAGACACCGAGTAGGTGAAGGCCTCGAGTTCACGGTTGGATAAATTGAGTTTCCGGCGTTCCTCTTTCAATTCCCCGGTTATTCTGTTGAGATCCTCAACCATATAGATCATGGCTTTCTGGCTGCGGTCCAGTTTTCCGATTTTTTTCCGGAGTTCCGCGGTGCGTTCGCGCACCTGTCCTTCCAGTTCGTTTTTCATCTCTTTTAACTCTGTTTCCGCCTGTATCTGTTCGGTGATATCCATGATGTTACCGAAAACTCTTTTCACTTTGCCATTTATCATTTCCGCCTGTCCCCGGGTGCGGATCCATTTCCCGCTCCCGTCCGGGGGATTTAACCTGAGAACCAGGTTGAAGGACCCGCCGGTTTCCAGGATCCGCCTGAAGACCCGGTCCAGCTTTTTTTGATCTGCGAGGCGGTAAAATGAAATATACCGGTTGTATGATAAGGGATCAAAACCGGATTTGGAGACGCCGTAGACATCATAGGTTCCCTCGGTCCAGATGGTATTTCCGGACTCCGCATCGTATTCCCAGCCCCCTATTTTGGAGGCCCTCTCCATTTCGTTCAGCAGCAGCTTCTGCTTGCGCAGTGACTCGAGGGTATTCGCATGTTTTGCCACCAGTTCGTTCAGGTAACGGGTTCTTCTTCTGACTTCCCGGCGAAGAACTGCAATCCAGAAAACCGTGGATAGTATGGCTGCGGGGATTAATATGTAAAGGGCGATGATCAGGATGTCTTTCAGGGCATACCTTTCTTTGATCACCGGCCTGAACCATCGGTCCCTGATTTTCTGGTAGGTGTCGTTGGCGATGATGATCGAAAGCCCCTCGTTCAGCAGGGCCAGCAATTCCCGGTTGCCTTCCCGGACAGCGAAACAGAAATCCTGGCGGAATTGCGGAAGTTGTAAGTCCAGGGGAATGACCGATTTTATTTTTTTCGCCTCCAGCAGGCGGATCCCCATCACCCGCTGGGTGATCACGGCGTCGCACCTGCCGGCGGCCAGTTCACGAAAGGCTTCCTCAAAGGTATTGGTGGTGAGGATTTTTTCGGAAACACCCTCTCTCCTGATAAATTCTTCGGCATTGTCTCCCTTCATAACGGCAATTTCCCGGCCTTTCAGATCTTGAAGGGAATGAATCGCCGAGGTTCCCCTGCGCACAAAAACCGCTCCCCTAAGGGATATGTAGGGGATGGTGAAGTCAAACAGTTCCTCCCTTTCCGGGGTTCTGCCCACCAGGGGCAGGGCATCGATCCGGCCTGAAATCAGATCACGCTTGATCTGATTCCAGACGCCGATTCTGACATTCACCCGGAGCCCGGCCGCATCCGCCGCCGCCCGGAACAGTTCGATGGAGAATCCGGCGGCGTTCCCCTTTTCATCCACCAGGCAGAAGGGGGGGTAATCGGGTTCCGAGGCGATGTTGATGGTTTGCCGGGTATTTGGATTTGCTTGGATAACCAGCAGCAGCAACTGCATAGCTATTATTACATGGAATTTCTTCATGATTTACGGCTCTTCAGCCGCTCAATTTCTTCCTGGAGCTCTTTCATGCGGAGCTCCCGTTCCTCCGTCACCTCCTGAAAGTACTCCAGTTCTTTTATCCGTTCCCGCAATTCTTTTGTTTTTTTCTTAACCTGGAGTTCCAGTTTTCCTTTCAGTTTTATGAGTTCCATTTCGGCCCGGTGCTGACGGTTGACATCAACGGTAAATCCAAGAAAACGGTTCTCCGAAATTTTGATCGCATCCACTCTCCAGTAACGATGTTCACCCTTTTTGTTGACAAACGGGAAAACTCCCGATGACCTGCCGTGTTCCTTAACCTGGGTAAAATGCCCGAAAGCTCCCCGGCGTGCAGGAACCGGTGTCAATTCGCGAAGGTTCTTTCCAACCAGCTCGCTTACGGAATATCCGGTGATTTCGGCGGCGGCCTTGTTCACCTCAAGGTAGTTTCCCTTTTCATCGGCCATAAAAATCCCGAAAGGGGCATTTTCGAAATAGCTCCTGAACCTTTTCTTGTCATCCCCCGGCGTTTGGCCGGCGGTCGTCCGGTTCTCATCCTTTCTGCTTTTTTTGACCCTCCCAAAGAACAGCAGCGCTGACAGGGATAGTACTATCAACACCACCGCAACCGGTATCCAGGCCGGGAAGCCTTTGGATGGCTGAATGATTGGTTTTTCCAGATACCCTGAGAGGCAACGGTAATAAAAAGAATTCGGGGTGTGAATCCAGCGATCCATATAACGGTCGATGGTGTCCAGAACCGCCGGGGTTTTTCCTTTTTTGGCGACGAAATGAAGGGATACGGGATCAAATATGATCGGTGTTTTGACCAGGCCCCGTGGGTTGATTTGCTTTTCGCCGTAGTAATTATTGGACACCGCGGCATGGGCAATCCCCTGTTTTACCAGAGAAAAAGCCTGGCTGTAGCTGCTGGCCGGGATGGCGGTATACTCAAATCCGAATCCCCGCATCAGATTTTTAAAACTGGCTTCCTGTACAGATCCCAAAAGCAAAGAGATGCGTTTTCCTTTCAGGTCGCCAAGTCCATGGATATGATTCTCGGGCAGGGTGTAGATCTGGGACCAGCCGGGGATGACCGGAATTTTATTGAAATCGAACTTTCCGATCCGGTCCGGGGAAAGAGCGACATCCGGCATCAAATCGATCTGGCCTGACAGCAACGCCTTCAGGCAGTGGTCCCATTTACAGGGGACATAGGTCAGTTTCCAGCCTTCTCTCCGGGAGATTTCGTTCAGCAAACCCGGAAAGATCCCGGAGGGTTCCCCCTTTTCGTCGGTAAATATTTTGGGCTCATTCTGGTAAATTCCCACCCTGAGGTGGACACTGTTTCCCGGAAGGTACCCCCCCGGAAAAGCAATTAACCCCAACAGGAGTGCGCAGATCGCCCCTGGGCTTTTAAAAAACCTTTTTTTCAATGGCTCCATACTGTATTCTTTTTATTTCTTCCCTTCTCTCAGCCGCTTGATTTCGTCCCGCAGTTCTTTCATGCGAAATTCCCTTTCCACGGTGGCATCCCGGAACCTCTCCAGTTCATCCACCTGTTTTTTCAGTTCACGGGTTTTTTCCTCCACCTGAATTTCCAGATCATCGTTCAGTTTTTTCAGAGCTTCTTCCGCCTGCTTGCGTGCGGTGATATCACGACCCACGCCGATAATCTCTTTAACCTTACCTTCAGCGTTCAGCACAGCCGTGTCCACCCAGGCAAGCCACAACCAGCCTTTTTTTGTCCCGGCACGCTGTTCAATATAGACGGTATGGGGTGGCGAATAAAGAGCTTTCATGGCTTCTTCAGTGGCTGCTTTATCATCTTTGTGAACAAGGGGCAAGAATTTCTTGCCTAAAAGCTCTTCTTCCTTTTTTCCAAACATCTCGCAATATGAAGGACTTACAAAAACAAACCGTCCCTCGAGGTCCACTTTAACGATCAAATCCGTCTGGTTCTCCACTAAGAGCCGGTATTTTTCTTCACTTTTCGCCAAAGCTTCTTCGGCTCGTTTGCGCTCGGTGATGTCCAGAAATGTTGTAAGCGTAGCCGGTTCATTCAGGTATTCAATCCGGGAAGAACAAAGAGCAACCCATTTTATCGTGCCGTCTGTCGTTTCCAGCCGATATTCAGCTTCCAGAGAAATATTCTCGCCTTGAATGCGCTTCTGGAAGTTGCTGAAAAATCGCTGCCGGTCTTCCTCATAAATGAGTTTCACTAATTCTTCCGGACCCATTCCGATCAACCTTTCCGGAGTGTATCCACTTATCCGGGTCATCGCCGGATTGGCAAAAACCAATCTGACAGGATCCGCTTGAGCAATCACCACTCCCTGTAAGGTGCTGTTCACGAGTGTTCGATATTTCTCTTCACTCTTTCGCAGCATTTTTTCCGCCTGTTTAAATGCTGATATATCCTCGATAGAAGCGATCATGCCGTCAAACTGGCCGTTATTGTCTATTAGAGGGGCAGCATTAATTGATAAAATTACAACCGTACCGTCAGGCCAGGTTATACTGTGTTGCACATCAAAAACCGTGTTTAATGATTTTCTGACTATATTAAAAGGCAGTTTTTCATCCGGCAAAGGGGAACCGTCAAGATCAGTGCTGTTCCATAAAGGATCACCGTGGGTTCTTGATGTTATTGCATTTTTTGCCAGCCCGAGAATTTTTTCGGCCCGGTTGTTTGCATAGGTAATGTTCCCGGTTTTATCCAAAGTAACAATACCTACCGGGCTTGTTTCCATGAGTGTTGATAAGAACGAAGTTTTTTCTTTCAATTCATTTTCAAGAATTTTGCGTCCGGTGATGTCCTGCAATGTACCCCGCAGTTCAGTAACTTCTCCCTTTTCATTGGTGATTGCTTCACCTCTTGCCACCGCCAAACAGTTGGCACCTTTTTTACGGACTATCTCCAGTTCAATCCTGTATGGTTTCCCTGTTGTTCGGGCTTTTTCTATTGCGCCAAGAAATCTCTGCCAGCTTTCCGGAGTATAATAGTTTTCGTGTGTCTCAATCTGCAAAGCCTGTTTATTCCTGTCTAAGCCAATGATATTATACATTTCATCCGACAGATCCACTTGGCCGGTTTTCAGATGATAATGCCAATTGCCGATTTGGGCTAATCGCTGTGCTTTGCGCAGGTCTTCTTCACTTTTACGTATTGCTTCTTCTGATTCTTTCTGTTTTGAAATATCCTGAAACGACCCCTGCACTTTGATGATCCTGCCGTGTTTATCTTTCACCGCCCGACCGATCGTCCTCACCCAGACCCGTTTCCCTTTCTTGGTGATGATCTCCATCTCTTCATCGTAGGGAATGCCTTTTTCGGCGCAGGCGGTAAAAACCTCTGTGATCTTATCCCGCCATTCGGGCGCATAAAAATTGATGCCTTCCTGCACAGGCGGCGCGTACCCGTGCGGCATTTCATGAATATCTGCCACAACATCCGACCAATTGGATATATTTTTCTCCAGATCAACGTCCCAGCCGCCGAAGCGGGCGGTTTCACCGGCGATCTGTAACAACGTGTATTGTTTTTTTATTTCTTCTTCGGCCTTTTTTCCGGCGGTAATATCCTGAAAAACTCCTCTCAGTTTGACTGCCTTGCCGTCCACAATCTGCGGTTCGCAAACCGTGTGCGTCCAGAGCTGTCTGCCTTTTGCGGTAATAAATCGAAGTTCCAAATCGTATGGCTCTCCCTTTTTCAGGGCACTCTCAATCGCATCGGCCAGTTTGCCCCGGTCTTCGGAATGAAAAAAGTTGAGGGCTCCCTGCAGGGACGGTTCATGATCAAACGGCATTTCGTGCAGACGATACGTTTCTTCAGTCCAGCTCACTTTTTTGGTTTGGGCATCCAGTTCCCATCCGCCGACTCTGGCGATTTTACCGGTCGCATTCAGTAAATTTTCTCTTTCCTGAAGTTCTTCTTTTGCCTGTTGGCTTTCGGTGATATCGGTCGCTACGCCGGCCAAGGCCACGGGATTGCCACTATCATCCCTGAGCACCGTCGTGGTCATTCGTGTCGGGAAAATGGCCCCGTCTTTGCGGATGTGCCCCACCTCACCTTTGTTAAAACCTTTTTTCGTGACTTCTCTGTTAAACGGCTTCACTTCATTTTTCAGCTGTTCATCATTGTGAAATATACTCAGGTTTTCGCCGATCAGTTTTTCCGGTTTTTCGTAACCATGCATACGTGCCCAGGCATCGTTGACAAACAACAGATTGCCTGCCAGGTCGGCAATCGCCATCCCATCAAAAGATTGCTCGACAACAGACGATAGAAACCTGATTCGTTGCTCTGTCTTTTTTTTCTGGGTGATGTCTTTATCCACTCCCCGGTAGCCTGCCAGGCTGCCGTTGTCGTCCAATAACGGGATGCCGTTGGTTAAGATGCAGACACGCTCTCCTTTTTTGGACAAATTCCAATTCTCCAGATCAACGATGTTTTCCTTTTTGGCGGCGATTTTCCGGAAAATCCCGCAAACCCGTTTTGCCTCTTGTTCAGGCATGAAATCAAAGGGGGTTTTGCCCATGAGTTCTGCGGGGGCATAACCCAGAATCTGTTTCACCCGCCCTGAGGCGAATGTGTATTTTCCTTTAACATCCACTTCCCATATCCAGTCGCCGGAACTGCGGGCGATGTCTGCAAAGCGTTTCTCCGATGCCCGTAGCTCTTCTTCCGCCTGCCGGCGTTTTTCTTCAATTTTTATGCTGTCAAGCGCATAGGCAAAATCACCCGCCAGTTCTGTGAACAAATGTTGTTCTTCAAGATCCTTGGCCATTTCGCTGGGCAGGGAAACGGTGAGGGTTCCATAAACAGATCCTTCGTGTTCCAGGCGGCCGGCCAGAGCCGCCCTTCCCCGGTATTTCGTTGACAGCGGGCAGTCCTTGCAGGTTTCATGGGGATTTTCGATGACCACCATGCCCTTTTTTTTCAGCGCCTTTTCCTGACAGGCGGCCTCTCCTCCCCCTTTTAAAATCCTTTTAAGGGGAAAGAACTCCTTTCCCAGGCCGCGGCCGGCGACTTTCCCCGGTTTGCCCTTTTCATTGGTGAGGGATATCCAGGCATTGAAATACCCCCGGTTTTCCACCAGCAGCCGGCAGGCGCGTTCGATCAGCGCTTCCGGGTCCCTCTCTTTGATGATGAGCTGGTTGACGTTGCGGATGGCCCGCAGCACCCGGTTGATATGTTCGAGCTTCTTTCTGGAAGGACCTTTTTCTTGATCTACCATTTTGACTCCCATGTTTTGTCGAACCGATCATCACCCTGCCATGACCCAAAACATTACTCTACCCTCCGCGGACTATAAAATCGATCCCTTCAACCCCAGTGATACCGTAAGACATTCATGTATAAATATAGTACAACAAATAAAAATAATCAACCCTAAACACGGTTTTCCGCCCGCCCCGGTGCAAGATCTTCCCCCAATGCGAAATAACAAAGAGGTAAACCTCCCATCGGGTTTTGAATTCGCCGTTGGACCCGATCCCCTGCTTATCGGGACTCGAGTCGGTTTTTCAGGTTTGTTTTTTACCTTTTTGAGTAGGATTCTTTTTACGCTGCAGCCGTTTGTTGAGGGCCTGGCGGGAGATCCCCAGCAGAGAGGCGGCGATACCCTGGTTTCCCTCCGACTGCTCCAGGGCCCGGTCGATCAGGTGCTCCTCAGCCTGTTTCAGGGTGGGAAAGCCGCACCCGGTTTCTCCCATATTCAGATCAGCCGGTTGGATTTCTGTGCTCTCCGTTTTTTCTGTCTGGATCAGGTCCTGGAAACTTTTCATGCTAAGAACTCCGGATTCATGCCGGGTTACGGCATCGTACACCAGGGCCTGCAGTTCCCTGACATTGCCGGGGAAATGGTGGCTCTTCAGGAGGGTGATGAGTTCAGGAGGACAGGAAGGCACTTTTTTATGCAGGTCTCTGGCCGCTTTTTTCAGAAAATGTTTGAATAAAACCGGTATATCTTTCTTTCGCTCCCGCAGGGGGGGAATACTGATCTGATGAGCCAGAAACCGGTAATAAAGGTCTTTGCGGAATTTCCCCGATCCCACCAGGCTTTTGACGCTTTTGTTGGTGGCGGCGACGATCCGGCAGTCCGTTTTTCGGGACATATCGGATCCCAGGGGGTAGTATTCCTTCTCCTGGATGAGCCTCAGCAACTTCACCTGGGAAGGGATGCTGAGGTCACCGATTTCATCCAGAAAGAGGGTGCCTCCGCCGGCCTGGGTGATCAGTCCCTCCCGGCTAGTTGCAGCGCCGGTAAACGCGCCCTTGGTATGACCAAACAGTGTATCGGTGAACAGGGTGTCATCCAGGCCGGAAAGGTTCACCACCACCAGCTTCTTGCTGTCTGGGCTGGCGAGGTGGATCGATCTGGCCACCAGTTCCTTGCCCACTCCCGTCTCTCCCAGGATGAGTACCGGAAAGGGCGATTTGGCAATGGCTTCTATATATTTGAATATCGCCAGCATGGCAGGGCTGGCGGTGATGCAGTGAGAAAAAGCCCCCTCATTTTTCAACCCGCGGGTGAGCAGGGAATCCTTGAGAGCGGAAATCTGGCCCTGCAACTGGCTTCGTTCCAGCATTTTTTGTACACTGGTGACCAGCCGGTTCTTCTCTACCGGCTTGACCACGTAGTCGTGGGCGCCGGCTCTGATGCATTCCACGGCGGTATCGATCTCGTTGTTGGCCGTGGACACGATCACTGGTATCTCCGGGTATTCTTCGACGATTCGCTGTAAAAGTATCGTTCCAGACATAAAGGGCATATTGAGATCCATGACAATGGCCGCTACTTCATGTTGAGCCAGAAAAGGAAGCACCGTCCGGGGATCCTGCAGGGTGGCGATATTTTGGATCCCGGCACTTTTAAGCAGGTAGCTGTAACTGATCAGGATGCGGTCTTCGTCATCCACGAGCAGGACCGGGGGTTCCTTACTGTTTGTCTGCATGGTCGGTCCCACGCTCCGCTGCGGGCAGGTTGATCACCACCCTTGTCCCCTCTCCCGGCTTGCTGAAAATCTCCAGGTTCCCTCCCATTTTACGGACAATCGAGTAGGAGATATACAGTCCCAACCCGGTCCCGCCGGTGTTCTGCCGGGTGGTGAAGAAAGGTTCCATGATCCGGTCCATCATCCGGGGTTCGATTCCTCTGCCTTCATCTGTGATCCTTATCCAGATCATTCCCTGCTTGGAATCGTGAGAGGCAGAAAGGGTGACGCCGCAGCTGCTGTCCGGAAGGGCCTGCAGGGCATTTTGCACAATGTTGAGCAGCACCTGCTCCAGTTCATGGGAATTGCCGATGGCCGGGGGTATATTTTTTTTTACTTTCACTTGGAAATTGACCGTATGCTCCCTGATCTGCCTGTCCAAAACAGCGGTGGTATAATCAATCACCTCCCGGATGTCAACCAGAGTGCCGGCAAGCTGTTCGCCTCTCCGGCTGAAGTCCTTCAACTTACCGGTGATCTGGCTGATCTGCCGGGCCCCCTCGATGTTGTTCTTAAGTATCCGGGGGATCATATCGGTGATCTCCTCGAAGGGAATTCCCTTGAGGGCGAAATTTCCCCGGTCCTCCGCTATTTTCTCCAGGGCCTTTTGGATCTCCTCCCATAATTCCTGCAGGATCTGGGAGTTGCCCAGAATGTAGCTGATGGGATTGTTGATCTCATGGGCGATCCCCGCCGACAGGGTTCCCAGGGAGGTCATTTTATTGATGTGGATCATCTTTTTCTGCAGGCGTTTTTCAGTCTCTTCAATTTCCACCTGTCGTTTCAACCGCCGGTTGGCCCTTTCCAGCTGCCGGATGGTTTTTTTCAGATCGCGGGCATACTCTTGCATCTGTCGATTGGCATTTTTCAGCTCGGCACTTTTCTTTTTTTCCTGAGTAATCATCTCTTTGAGATCCTCGGCGTACTTTTTTAACTGCTGAGCCTGTTCGGGTTTGGTCATGGTTGTTTTCCCGGATCATCCTTACTATACAATGCCGGCAAAGTATTTTCAACACCTGTCGCCCTTTTTAAAGACCGGTGAAGATTCTTCCGGAATACCTTTTCACCCGCCGTTGTCATCACCGGGCAGCATATCCCCCAGATCCAGACCGGCGATTGGCGACAGCCGGCAACAAAAGTTGCACCCCTACCGGCCTTTGCATGGCATTAAAAAAAGCGCCAAAACCCTTGACAGAAAAGGCTTTACAGACAACCACCCGGTTCTGGAAACCAGGCTGCATCTCCCATCACATGAATCATCACAAGGAGAGAACAATGAGAATAAAAAAGACTTTGGTGATATTTGTCGCCGGCGTGGCCATGATCTGCATTCCGGCCGGGCCCCTGCAGGCGGCAGAGGTCGACCGTACCACCCTGCAGATCGGCAACATTCTGGGAACCGCGGTTACTACCCTCCTGAAAGGATTTATTCAGGGCAGGGTTCACGATGTAAAGGATGCGGGCAGAATGCTGCTGTACGGAGGAATGGCCGGCTACGGATTTTACCAGGCCAAGGCGATGATATCCCGGGGCGCGTTGACCTCCGGTATCGTGCTGGCCAATCTTTCGGCTTCCGTTTGCGAGAACGTGGCCTGGGGGGAACATCCCCTGGCCTATATCGGCTATTCCCTGGGACCAGCCAGAGTTAAACTGGCGACTCCCCTGGCCCGCAGCAATCATGCCCTCTTCCATATCAACCTGTCAGTCAAACAGGTGACGGATCTGGTTTTTACAGTGGCCCATGCCGACCATTTCCGGTTCCAACACGGTCTGGTCTGTTTCCAGGCCTCCCAGAGACTGAACAACGGGGCCATCGGCTGGACCAAGGGTCTGTACCCGACCGTTCTGCAGGGTACTCCGGATTACGTCTTTCAGCATGAAATCGTACATGTGGTGCAGAACCTCCAATTGTCCTGTGTCTCTCCCTATGAACCGTTGCTCCGGGATCCGGGAACCCGTCGTCATCCGGCCAAGAGCCTCTTTTGGTTCGAGGGATTCAAAGTGGACCTTTTGTCCGTAGCCAGCGATCTTTCCTATATGGCGGTCAATTACGAAAACGCCTGGCAGGAATTGGAAGCCTATCATTTTGCCAGCGGCACCAACTGAACAGATTTTCCCTCCGGGCCCCGGCCCCGCCGGGGCCCTTGCTTTTTCGGCCGCTTTTTTTTATGATGAATGATCGGGTCTCTGGGCCTGAAAATCTCTTTGAGGAGCCATTCTCATGATCAAAAAACAGGTTGCTTTCACCCTGCTGATCCTCGCCCTTTTCTGGACGGG
>Ga0180433_10002790_pt1 | contig 26449 bp, 19 predicted proteins | sample SS_ome_8_FD_132980 | JGI IMG/M metagenome (GOLD analysis project Ga0180433, IMG submission 132980) | Hypersaline lake sediment archaeal communities from the Salton Sea, California, USA - SS_1_D_1 metaG | ecosystem: Environmental > Aquatic > Non-marine Saline and Alkaline > Hypersaline >... | reverse complement strand
TCGATGGTATCACCGCGGCCTGTAGCGGTCAACCGGCTCCAAGAACAGGAGTTACCCAACGGGCCGTAGAAGCGGCGCGATCGGAAAAAAAGCCGCCGAACGGCATCCGCATTGGAGAGGGGGGTAGTGGGTCAGTTTGCCCCTCACGGTTCTTAGAAGGGCCCGGCGTTCAATGTGGTTCCCTCGGGGCCACGCGTCGGCTTCGCGGAGCTAAACGGCTTCGCCGGTGGATCTCCGCACCCTCCCGACGAATCGGCCCCTACGGGAACCACATTGACCGCACGTACAAAGCTAAACGCGGCATGACGAAACCGGCCCACTACCGAGAGGGAAGGCTCCGGTCGCGGCCGGGTCACCATGTTCCTTCCCATACCCGTGCTACACGTTGTTTTTTATTGACACCGGAAGCCGCATTCCCCTATAATGTTATATTGGAGCACCGGAGGATTACGTCCTACTTATCCACAGTTTCGTGTTGAGGCCAGTGAACCCAAAACCGCCCAAACAGCTTTGAACCGGTGAAGCGAATCTCTTGTCCTCCGCGAAGGCTTTCCGGTCAAGGAGCACCTCACCATGGCTAAAACGAGACAAAGACTCAAAGTCGTGCTTCTGATTGGTCTGGCCCTCTGTGTTGGAGGCCCCCCATCCGTGGCCGCTCTGGAAGGAGTTCCAGAGATTGCCATTGACTCGAACGACCAGCCGGGCCAGGCACCTCCACAGCTGCAATCCATTGGTAACAACGGGGATCCGGATGACTGGGCCAGTAAGACGGAAGGAGAAGAGGAGGAGGACGAGATCTCTACCGGTATGGTTCAGTTTATTCTGGGAGGCCCGGGTGTCACATGGCGGGATCACGCGGAGCGGTTCAGTGGACGGTTAATTCGCATCAAAGTGTACCTAACGGGGATCTTATAGTTGAGGGACGGCGCCGTCTGCCCTAGCACTAGGCGGAGATGGTCGCATGAATGATGGCCTGAGTAGACAGAACGAGCGGGCGCCCCTGAATAAGGCCGGGGAAGATCCAGACACCAGACCTCTCGACACCGAGCGGATCAGCAAGGACGAGCAGTTGGCCGAGCTGAATCTGCGGTTTGAGAACTTCACCGACGCCATAAGGGCCTTCGGCAAAGTGCTCGATGAAGCCAAGGCCTCAAGCGCATCGCCCCTGAAGATAGCCTACCTGTGCAGGCGCGTCGCGGAATGCCACATGGGCAAGGGAGAGGTACGTCTCGCGCTGGAGTTGCTCGAGGAGGCGCGCTCGATTCTCTCCCGAAAGGACGTCGCGGCAGGGCACGGCGCTTCAGTGGCGCTGGCTGTCGTCGACGCCCGTGTTTCAAAGGCGTTTTTCGATCTCGGGAAATACGACGAGAGCAAGAGATACGGCCTCAGCGCCTACGAGGCCCTACGCAGCACGAACCTAAACACTGAAATAGGCAGAATAGAGTTGACCCTCGGCGGAACTTGGTTCCGGCTCGGCGATATGGAGCGGGCGAAGGAGTTCTGCCAGAGGGCGCTGGCGGGCTTTGAGAGGGACAAAGCCGAAGAGGATTTGGCCAACGCTTACAATAACCTCGGCCTTATCTGCAAGAGCGCGTGTCAGTGGAAGGAAGCGACAAGGTATCTGGAGAAGGCGCGACTGCTCGCTGAAAAGCTGGGCCACACGTACGGTGTCGCGTCGCGTTGCTTGAACCTGGGCATCGTCAAGGTCAAGCAATCCGAGTGGGAGCTGGCGGGCTACTACTTGGATCAGGCGTTGCGTAGATTCTCCGAGATCGGCAACCAGGCCGGAGTGTCGAAGACCAGGATCGCGCTTGGGCAGCTCCATCTTAAGCGGCGCGATTGGAAGGCCTGCGAGGGGCAGCTCAACGAGGGCCTTGCGGTTGCGAGGAGGGGGTCATTCGGACGCGAGGCGGTTTTGGCTCAGGAGTTCCTCGGAGAGTTGGCACTGGAGCGCGGCGACATAGAGGAGGCAGGCAGGATACTGCATTCGGCGCTTCAGGAAGCCGAGTCAATGGACAGGCCCGCCGATCTGGAAGGTGAGATCACAAGGCGGCTGGCGGAGGTTCACCTCGCCCGAGGCGACGCCGAAAAAGCCACCGAGTATTCGCGCAGATCCTCGGATGTCAGTATGAAGGGCGGCGACGTCTATGAAGAGCTGCTGGCGAAGAGGGTCCGGGGCCGCGCGCTGCTGAGCATCGGAAAGTCCCTTGAAGGACGTACTGAGATCGAGCAGGTCGTGGCGCGTTTCCGGGACCTTGGAGATAGGTATCAACTTGCCCGGACGCTCTTGCACGTATCGGTGCTGCCGGAAGTCAAGGGCGAGGTAGGGAGTGCCGGAGGAGCCTCCTGCTCTCGGTCCATGGGACTCCTTCGGGAGGCTTCGGAGATATTCGCGGCGCTGAATCTGCGCGCTCTTCAAGCCGAAGTTCAGTTGCAGATAGCCAAGGCGGAGCAAGACGATGGGAAGACCGACCGGGCGCTGGATGCTTTGGATAGGGGGCTTGCCCTTCTGGAGGGCTCGGATGAGCCGGCTTTGGAGCGAAGGCTGATGTCGGAGAGGGGCCTTCTGGAAAAGACGTTCGCTCCCGATTCCGAGCTGGCCTCCGGCGAGATGAGAACCTTCCTCGAGGTCGATCGGCTGATCAGGGCGCGGAGTCCGGTGGACGAGGTGCTCTCCGCCGTGCTCCGGAGCGTCCTGTCGCGCACCGGGGGGGACAGAGGTTTTGTCGCCGCCAGCGTGGACAAGAAACAGACCACCATAGCCGGCGCGGTAGGCATGGACGAGAGCGAGGCCGAGCGAATAATGTCCGTTCTCCGTCCGAAAGCGGGCCGGGCCGTGGCGAACGGCTCGCCTCTGGTCATAACGAACGTGACCAGGGACTCGAGGCTGTCGGGCGTTGCCGGCTCCTTGACCGGTTTCTCCTCTCTTGTCCTTATGCCGTTCAGTCTCCCATGGGAGACCAGTAGCTCGATCTTCATCGCCCGGGACGCCGGCAACCCTCTCGGATCGTTCACCCAGACCGATCTCAACAAGCTGGCGGTATTGATGAGCTTCGCGGCGAGCGCTCTGGTTGAGCTGGAGCGCAGCCATCTTCGTCGAGAGAACGTCAAGCTCCGCGGCGAGCTTGAGTCAAGGTTCTTGTCCGACGGGATCGTCACCAGAAACCGCGGAATGCTCGACATTCTCCACCTCATTGAAAAGGTCGGCGATACGAAGGCCACGGTTCTGTTCGAAGGTGAGACCGGAACCGGTAAGGGACTTCTGGCTCGCGCCGTGCACAGGTCGAGCGGGCGCAGGTCGAAGCCTTTCATCCCCATAAACTGCGCCGCGCTGCCGGAGCCGCTGCTGGAAAGCGAGTTGTTCGGGCACGTTCACGGCGCCTTCACGGGGGCCATTGCCGACAAGAGAGGGCTTTTCGAGGAAGCGAACGGAGGCACCGTGTTCCTGGACGAAGTCGACAAGACAAGCGGCCCCGTGCAGAGCAAGCTGTTGCACGTGCTGGATCGCCAGGAAGTGCGCCCCGTGGGATCCAACAAATGGCGCAAGGTGGACGTGAGGGTGATCTGCGCCACGAACGTTAACCTCAAGGACATGATCGCCGAAGGGACGTTCCTCGAAGATCTCTATTACAGGATGAACGACATAGACATCGTGGTTCCGCCCCTCAGAGATAGAAGGGACGACATCCCCGTTCTGGTTTCCCACTTTGTTCACGTCTTCTCGGAGGAGTTCGGCAAGAAAGTGGGGGGGATCACGCCGTCGGTCATGGAAGCGTTCGCGGCCCATCCTTGGAAGGGGAACGTCCGGGAGATCGAGAAGGTCGTCAAGCGCATGGTGATGTTGGCGGAAGACGAGGGTGAGCTGGGGCTTGATCTGCTGCCAGCAGAGATAAGATCGGGAGAAGGCCGTGATTCGCCGAGCCGTTCTAGGAGAGGCAAGCGACTCAAAGATGAAGTGGCCAGGACGGAGAAGAAGGCGATCTCAGATGCTCTGGAGACCTGCGGATGGAATAAATCCGAGGTCGCCAGGCAGCTCGACGTAAGCTATCCGTGCCTTCTGAAGAAGATCCGAGAGTACGGGATCGATAGAAGAAAGAGCACCGGCCGGAACGGCGCGGGCTCTCAAAACAATTAACAGTCTATTCCTCCTATTTTTAGTTGCTTAACAGTCGCCGGCGGGCGGCTGTTAATTCTTTTTATAGTCTCCGCCTTCAGGCTATGCCTATCCCATGTCTCCAAGTCTAGGGAATGCCTCTAATCCGCTGTCTTTTAATAATATGAATGTATCGCACTTTACATCGATATTACCGACTGCGCTGGTACGGGATGTGCAAGTCAAATGACCCAGGAGGGGGGACCTCCTGATACGTATGGGCTGGCCTCAGAGGGCCGAGCAGCCCGCTGTTAAGTTGACTAACCCCGGCCTCGAGAGAGCAGTTGGCAAGCTTGGCTCCGAGGCCAGCCCGACGCTAACACCGAAGCCAACAGGGCAGTGTACTGCCCGGTGATCTCGACCATGGGACCAGCCGCCCCAGCAAGACCCTTCGCAACGAGAGATCCTCTCGCCCTCAGTCAACCGTATATTTATATGTCGAGCCGGCATTTGCCGGCTGTTTCGTTCTTGCCGGCACTCTTAGGATGTCGTGGGTCTCGGGGTGCGGCGGCTGATTATCAAGGTGTTTGTCCCTAGGGCCTTGCCCTGGGGTTTTCCGGAAATGTGGGCGAACCTCCTAGCGGCTCAGCCCTCTACCCAGCTCTCGGCTGTGCATGATCGTTGTCTTGAATGCCAAAGCTGAGTTTGCTGGGAGACGCCCGCAGCTTAACGGAAGAGGTGGGCGTCAGCTTCTTCTTCCGCGCCCTACCCCCGCATAGCGGCCGACTTGGTGCAGAGCATGTGAGGGCGTACTGCCGGCGGCCGCCGGGGGTGGGGGACCGAAAATCATCAAGGTTGATCTTGAGACCTTGATTTCGCCTCGGGGCGCCGACTCTAACGGCCATGACCGCAGAATGGGGGATGTGTCCAGGCTGTCCGTTTGTGGAGCGGCGCCCTCGTCTATCCCGCAACGCCCGTGCGGTGCCGGCGAAAGATCTTCCTTGCTCCCTGCACCCGGTCGCCGAGATCCACCTCAGCTTCGCTGAGGTGGATCTCGGCTCCCTCCTGTGCAAATGGTCGCTTCGGAAGATCGTTCGCCCGCGTTGAGGTGCGCGTTGAGTAGCTTCTTCGCTCGTTGCAGTTGATCTCCGCTCGCTCCTGCGGTGCCGGCGAAAGTCCCGCTTGGCCGAGCGAACCTCCCGTGCGCGAGGGCACTTCAGGTGTAGCGCACATGCAACAGGCAAGGCCTCACTTTCTTGGCTCAACATTGACCACCCGACACTGTAGAATGCGTTTGAGAGGGGCGGTACTCGTTTCTTAGTCTCTCGCAGACAAGGGTTTGTAGACGGCGTGCCGGCACCCGCATACGGGAGTCAAAGGACGGGTGCGGGCCGGCACATGGCTTGCCTTTGACGGTTGGCGTAACCGTCAATGAGCTGCGGCAGGAGGTGTGAGATGAAAGTGGGACTTTTCGGAAGAAGATACGGAATCGCCGGCCTTGTGTGGATGCCTTTGGCGGTCCTGGCGCTGATTTCCCTCGGTTGCTGCGATGATGAATGCGACGTTGTGGCGATTGACAACGTCGCCCCGGCGGAGCCCATAGGCGTCTTCTCCGTGACCGGCGATGAGACGGTGAGCATCTACTGGTGGCACAACACGGAGCGGGACCTTGCCGGTTACAACATCTACTGGAAGGACAGGCCGGCCGGGTCGTTCAGATTTCTGGCGGACACAGGCCAGAACTCATTCATAGATACCGGGCTTCAGAACGGGACTACTTACTACTATATCGTCACCGCATTCGACAGGGCCGGCAATGAAAGCGTGGCGAGCGTGGAGATCTTCGACACCCCGCGGCCCGAAGGGTTCGGCCTTGCGATTTACAACGTGGAGAAGCGGGGCTTCGGCGGCAACTATCTCCTGAATGGATACGACTTCGATATGCGAAGGCGTCTGGACGGCACGGTGCCGGAGACCGAGGCCGACATAATATACAGCTTCGACGGCGACTTCTACATCATGTACGTCCCGGACTTCGGCACGGACATACAAGACGCGGGCTACATACCTCTGGAGGACGTCAACTGGGCGCCTGAGTTCGGGTGGTCTCCGACGGGCACCGTCGAGCTGATACCCGGGCACTCATACATCGTGTGGACCAGGACGAACAACTTCGCCAAGTTCCAGGTGTCCGAGGTCGAGGGCGACCTCAACGAGGATTTTGTGGTCATAGACTGGGCGTATCAAGAGTCCAAGGGGAACCCGGAGCTGGTTCCGCCACGGCGGGCCGCTTTGGGGACGGGGGCCGGGACGAGCCATTGATAGAGCTCACCTCGCCGCCGGGAGGGCGGGGGAGCCCGGGTCCGATCACGGTCCTCGCGGGCGCCGAAAGGAGATGAGACCAATGAAAAGGGCGATTGTGGCACACGCGGTAGTTGCCCTGACCATCGGGCTTGCGGCCGGGTTGCCGGCATCCGCAGGCGGGCAGGACTTCGAGGCCGATGAGCTCGTAAGGGTGCCTTCCTACGGCTATGGCTTGGACCTTGAGATATGGGTCAACAAGGGCGAGGCGGCTACCTACGCGGAGGGGCAAGAGGTCAATGTAAGGTTCAGGACCGATCATGACTGCTATGTCGTAATATACGACATTGACACGGAAGGATTCCTGCACCTTCTCTATCCCGATGACCCCTACGACGACGGGTTCGTTGAAGGAGGCCGCATATATCGTCTCCCCGGCATCGGCGCGCGCTACTCGCTGGTGGCCGAGGGGCCGCCGGGGATAGAGTACGTGGCCGCCGTGGCGAGCTACTATCCAATAGCGCGTCGGCTGCCCTGGTATTTGGATGACGTCTACGAAAGCGCCGGCTACAGGGGCTATCATGACATCCAAGCCACGGTTGACGAAGTAGGCGCCGTTCGCGGCGATCCGTTTGTCGCGATGCGCGACATCGCCTACGACATCCTTCCCGAGCGGTGCACCGAGGAGGAATACGACACGGACTATACGTACTTCCACGTGTCCCGGATACACAGCCATCCGCGGTACGCCTGTTATGACTGTCACGGGCGCGCTTCGTGGTTCGATCCTTACGACGACGTGTGCACCGTCGTGGACATCAGAGTGGATCTCGATTGGTCTTTCGTGCGTCATCCCACGATCCATTACGTCGGACCTCGCTACTGGTATTGGAGGAGGCACGACTGCCCGAGCTTCTACATCAGCGTTCCCCAATTCTGGTGCTCGCTGTACCCGAGGAACTGGTTCCACCATCACTTCTACTTCGGTTTGCACCGGGTGGGCGTGTGGTACGAGAGACACGGCTTCTGGAATCCGCCCGTGAGATATCACGGCAGGCCCGGTGTATGGGGCAGAGGAGGATACACGGGCGGGTATCCGGACCGTCCGGGCTACGGCAAGCCGCCGAGACACAACATCGTGAACAAGGGCCCGGCGGTCTCAGGGGCAAGGCGCCACTACGCGAGGGGTGATCTACCTCCCGGGAAAACGCCCGAGATCCGAAAGCCCCAACGGCTGGGGGCGCCCGGAACTGAGAAGCCCAGGCCCCGCACCAATCCCGGGACCAGAGGGCTCAAGGGAAGCGAGCGGGGCGGAGTCGGAACAAAGGACATCGACCTCAGAGTGAAGGGTGAGGGAAATCCCGACAAGCCGAAGGAGAGGATCTCAAGACGAGGTGAAGGCGGCAGTCGGAAGGCCGGAGCGGAGAAACTCAGAGGCAAGCCCGCTGATCGATCGACGACCAAAGGCGAAGTGAGAAAGGGCGTGCCGGACTCTCGATCCAAGGCAAAGGTCTCCGGTAGAGGAGGAGACAGCCGGGAGAAACCGAAGGGGACAGTCGTGAGGCCGAAGAGCGAATCCCGGTCGGAGTCGAAGGCCGGGCTTGGGGCCCGAGGCGAAAAAGGCCGGTCAGACACCAAGCCAAGGGTGTCTCGCAAGGCCGGGAGCGTCCGGGGCGGCGACAAGGGCAGGATGCCCGAGCGGAGCCCGAAGTCGAAGGTGTCCAAGGGAGACAGCTCTAAGCGCAAGGCTGAGACCAAGTCCGATGCCCGCAAGGTGAAGAGCGGGTCGAGGTCCAAGGCGAAGCCGAAGGCCGCCAAGAGCAAGGCGAGTAGCGAGTCAAAATCCGGGTCCAAGTCGAAGGCCGGCAAGAGTAAGTCCAAGGCCGGGTCCAAGCGCTCCCGCTAGGCAGAGCCCGGGCGACTGGAAGGAGTAGCAGGAGAAGACGCGAAAAAAGCCGAAATGAAAGGCCGGCGCTCGGTGACTTAGCGAGACAACCAAGGTCCCGTGCCAGTCTCCTTTCCGAGGACAAGCACTGGGCGCCGTGCCTGGCTCCGCCCGCCGTTTCCGAGCGACCGGGCGGAGCCTCTTTTTGCGGACACGAAGCCTTCCTCCGGCCCGGCTCCGACTTAGCCCAACCCTCGGGGGGGAGGAAGGGTTCCCTCGGGGCCACGCGTCCACTTCGCCGAGCTAACCGACGCTTCGCGTCTGTGGATCTCGGCTCGCTCCCGCTAACCGGCCCTTACGGGAACCACTTCGTCCTCCCAGCAGAACTCGCGAAGCCGTCACCCGCCCTGTGCACGATTGCCGCTCAGAATCTTCTCGTGACGCGGACAGAACTCGTACTTTCCGCCGAGCTGCGCGCGCAGCATCTCCTCCTGCCAGTGCGCGTTGAACAACCTGCAGTCCGGATCTTCGCAGAAGGCCTCTCCGAGAATCCAATACGCAGCTGCCTGCAGCGCGTAGCCTTTCAGTATCTCCGCAATCCTGGGGTCGCCGTGCGTCACGTAGCGGTCACCTATGGTCTCTTTCATCTTGAGGTCTATTTCTTCGTCGGACATCCCGGCTGCTCTGGCCCCTGCCTGGTACATGTAGTACTCGCGGGGACGCGCCGGTGCGAGTACGACTCCGGGAATGGAGATTATGGAAGGCGAGCCCGCTACCATGACCCTTGCGTGATACTTCAAATCCCCTTCATCCCAGGTGGCCATGAGTTGGTAGGTGAAGACGATCGACGGATCGTCCCCGGAAGGCAGCAACGCCCGGTAGATGCTCATCACGGCCATTGCGTCGTACAAGTACCCGAATCTGCGAGGGCCCGAGCGGGAAAGCTGCCTCGCCAGGAAGTCCACTTCGGCGGGGAGTGGCTCCTCGAAGCTCTCGCGGCGCATTAGGTTGTGAACGCGGGTCGCCGCGAATGCTCTTGCGACGTCCCGAATGGAGCCCACTTGCTCTACGGCACCGTCGCGGGCGTTCGGACTACCGGTCGCCCCGGCCGGCCCTTGGTTCTGAGAGAGTCGGGCGGTGATGTCACCTGCTACTCGGGCCGCTATCCCGCTGACCCGCTCGATGTAGGAGGCGACCCCCTGGAGGTCGGCCTCCGGCTCGCCGCCGTCGTCGTAGAGTAACACTCCGGGTCTTGTGCCCTCGCTCTCAGTCAATGCCGGCCTTCACCGCCAGGGCCTCCTTAGCGATCTCGGCCACCCTCCGCCCGGATACGAGCATGCCGCCGAAGGTCGGGCCCATACGGGGCACTCCGTAGGTTGTGGAAACGGCCATGCCGGTGACCAGGAGGCCGGGGTGGACCTCGCCGGTGTGCTCGACTATCAGGTCCTCGGAGCGCTCGACCCACATGGCGCCGTAGCCCTTCGTCTTCAACATGCCCCGCTCTTCCAGGCAGCGCACCACGAAGGCGTCGTGTCCCGTGGCGTCGATCACCAACTTAGACTCCATCGCCACCGGATCCACGCAGGTGATCTGTCTGGGCATACTCTGAACCGGAGTCCAGTTGATGACTATGCCCGCGACACGGTTTCCTTCTCTCAAGACGACGTCTTCGAAGACGGTCATGTTGGCGATCTTGACTCCGGCGTCACAGGCGGCCGCGATCAGCTTCGAGCACGCATGCGGGCCGTCCGCCACGAATAGGCCGGGTGCCTTCTCCAAGAACGGTATGCCCAACTCCTCGAGTATCTCCTGGCCCGGCGCCCTGACGGTCACCTTGTTGAACAGGTATCCTCCGATCCAGAAACCGCCGCCCAGGTAGTTGTTCCTCTCCACAAGGAGAACCTTGCGACCCTCGGCCGCCAGATCGCGCCCCGCGATCAACCCGCTTGGCCCGGCCCCGACAATGATAACGTCGCTCTCGACGTATTCCTGGAGCTGACTCGAAAACTCCCCGATTATTGCCGATGTGACTTCCTTCTCGCCGATCTTGCTGAATAGTCTTTTCTCTGCCATCTGAATAAACCCCCTCGATTCTCTATACTGTGTCTATGGGAATCCCGCCCAGGCGGGTATCGGAACTTGCCTCCCGTGCTCCGATTATATGGCCTCCTCGACGCTGTGACAAGGCCCGCTCGCTCCCGCGGTGCGTGCGGAGGATCTTTCACCCTCCCCGCGCCCGCTTCGTCGAGCCGACTGCGGCTTCACGAGCTCGGCTGGACGGACGAAGCAGTTCCCTTGGGGCCACGCGTCCACTTCGCCGAGCTAACCGGCGGGCGGCCGCGAGAGCCCCTTCTTCCACGGGGGTCCGGCCCCGAGTGGCCGGCGGGTGGCGGGGCCCAGCCCCGGGCCGTCGACGGGCGGCGGAACCCAGGCCGCCTCTAAGCTGTTCATAAGGATATGGACCACGGTAAGGGGCGCCCGTAGTACGCGCCGCGCCGGGCTCGGTGTAGGAATCGGGCTCGGACCATATAGGCGTTGACCGTCGGGGCCGATAATGAGATCATGGAAGTGTAGCAAGTTCACTCCCGGTGACCCCCTTCAGACCGGCTCTACCTCGGATGGAGCAGCCGATCAAGACCCCCGGATTGAAACGGTTGCGCCGCAAGCTTATAGCAGAGAGGCGTTGCAGCAAACATGTCATGTCTTTCACTCCGGTTCAAGTGCTCCCTCTTGAGCTTCGCGCTCGTCATTGTGTTTGCTTTCCCGGCTTCTGAGTCGTGCCTCGCCCAGACGGGCTTTCGTTTTCTTGAGCTGGGAGCCGGTAGCAGGGCCGCCGCGATGGGGGACGCCTACACTTCATTGGCGTCCGACCCGACCGCCATCTATTGGAACCCGGCCGGGCTTGCAAGGATGGAGGGGATCAAGGTGCACGTGACCCACTCCGAGTGGCTGCTGGACGTGAGACACGAGTATATCGGCGGTGCAATGCGCACGGGACGCCATGCCTTCGGCGGGTCGGTGTCGGGGCTCTTCACGGGGAGTATCGATCGGAGGGACGACAAGGGCCGCCAGGTGGGCACTTACGGCTACTATGATCTGGCGGCGACCGGCGCGTACGCCTACGCCGTGAGGCCGGATCTCTGGGTTGGAGGCTCGGCGAAGTATATCCGGGAGGGCATCGATCAATTCGCGGGAAGCGGTTTCGCCGTGGATCTGGGAGCCCAGTGGCAGTTGCCCTGGAGAGGGGTGATGGCCGGAGCCGCATTGAGGCAGCTCGGCCCCGGCATAACCGTCAATGCGGAGGAGAGCAAGCTTCCCACCGCCTTCCAGGGTGGTCTTTCCGTCAGGCGCCCGTTGGGTGCCTCGGGCAGGGCCGTTCTAGTGTCGGTTGAGGCGCGCACGAGCCGGGACAGCGGCGCCAATGTTCTATATGGTGCGGAGTATCAATTCCCATCCATCGCGTCCCTTCAGATGGGCTATCAATCGGGAATGGACAACAACGACTTCTCCTTCGGTACCAAGCTCTCACACGGCATGTACGCCTTCTCCTATGCCTACGTTCCCTATTCCGATGACTGGGGTAACACCCACCGGCTGTCCCTGGACATCGATTTCTAGATTCTCTCCGGCTCCGGCGCTCGATCCCAACCGCGCTTCCATGCGGCATAAGGACGGCGAGCCTATCATTTGGGCGGCTGATGAGATCTCTGCCGCCGTCCGGGAGACCGTCTACCGCCCGTCCCCGGAAGTCGATTCCCAGTGTCCTGAGTCCGAGATCTGTTTGGTTACTCCGTCGCGAGGTTCTCTCTTCCGGAGTCGAGAACTGCGCCGGAAAAAGGCGGCCGGCTTTCAACTCAGGACACCGGATTCACTCCGGCTTCCAATGCTCCAGCTTGAACGCGCCGTTTTCCAGAACGAGGAAGGTGAACCGATCAATCCAGTCGCCGATTACGTACAGCTCTCTGTTGTCACTGCTCAGAGTGACCGGACTGTGGATGTGGCCGAGAACGACGGTGTCGAAGCCTACGTCGAATCTGGGACGTCCGACCTCTTCCCATAGCCTCTTCGTGTCCGGGACTGTGCCCCCGCTGTGAATCCTGCTCTTCCTAGATACCCAGCGCGCGAATGCGAGCCCCAGATCGGGGTGCAGGAGCCTGTAGGCGGCACTGATCGGCCTGCTGCGGAGCACCCGGCGAAAGGCGCGATACGGCCAGTCGCGCCCCGCAAGCCCGTCCCCATGAGCCAGGAAGACCCTTCGCCCCTGGGCACGCAGGTCTACCGGGTCGGTGTAGGTGCTCACGCCCACCTGGTTTTCCAGGAAAGACCCTACCCAATAGTCGTGGTTCCCCCCGATGTAAATGACATCTACATCGGAGGACGCTAGCTCCATGAGGGCGGCGAGTATCTTGAAGTGGCCGCGAGGGATTACCGACCTGTACTCAAACCAGAAGTCGAAGAAGTCGCCCAGTATGAACAGCGAGCCCCCGCGCTTCGTCACATTCTTGAAGAAGGAGGTCAGTGAACGGACTCTGGCCTCGTCTTCAACCGGGTTCTGCCCGAGATGGGCGTCGGATATAAAGAAGATCGTCCGGTCTTTGCGCGTGATGGTTGTCATACCGGCAACGCTAGCAACGATTGTCCGGAGCGGGCAACGGGTTTCTGACGGATCTCTGGAACTACGCTGCTCTCTAAATAGTAATACCTACGGGACGACAGGAGTACGAGGGGCGGGCCCGTGGTCGTGGGGTCGTACGGCGAGATCGAAAGGGGTGCGCTTGGCTGCTTTCCGCGGAGGGCCGTAACCGGAGATACCCCGGCGAACGCGCTTCCGGGCAAGGCAGGAACCGCCCTGGAACGGCCGCCTGGGGATGCGGCTGGGCCAAGCCCACTTCACTCCCCTGGGCCTGGAGTCCTTTGCCCCGGCTCGGTCGGGGAGCCCGGGTGAGCGGGCGGCTGCCTCGGGTCCGGCAATTCCCGGGCCGACGGGTCGGAAGGGGGCGGGATTGTTGACATGCCGTCGGGCCGCCCCGTAATATCGGCTGGAAGGCGCCGGAGCAGGTCCGGCGCTCAGAATGTGTGACCGCAACCGGCTGTTTCTCACCCGGGGCACCGGGACTCATGAGGAGGAGGCTTCGCGCTATGAGCAGGAATTGGGAAGACGTCCGCAAGTCCATCAACGAGTTCTTCGCCACCGCGGCCGAGAAGACCGATGAGTTCATCAAGGTCGGAAAGCGCAAGATAAGCATCACCGAGATCAAGCGCAACATCACAAGCCATTACGCCGAGCTCGGCGGAAGGGTCTATCATCTGATACGGCGCGGTGAGGCGGCGGGCATCGCTTCGGACGGGGAGGTGGAGTCCCTTGTGAGCCGTATCCAGAAGCTGGAGGACGAGCTTAAGGCCAAGGAGATTGAGATAGAAGAGATACGGATGGCGACCGAGAAGGCCACCAAGGCGCCGGTCTCTCCGGTCGGATCCGCCGAGGAGAGAGAGGCTGAGGTCCGTTCGGAGCCGGAGGGCGAGCCGGAGGGCGAGCCGGAGAGACAGGAAGCCGAGGGCTCCGAGCCGGAGCGTCCGGACTCCGATGAGGCGAAACCCCAAGAACCAAAGAAAGACTGATTGCCGAGCGCCCGCGGTCAAGGACGCGGCTGAATCGCATCGGCGGCGCTGCCCGGGTCGAGGCCTTTATCCCAAGAGCGATGCCTTTTGGGACGTTCGTTGGGGGACGGCGTACCCGGCGGGTCTCCAGCCTATGGATGACGGCTTTTGGTTCGCCCCCAGGCGGCTGCATTGTCTCCTAGGACGCGGCAACGGCTCGCGAAGAAGAATATCGATAAGACCATTCACGTCGCACGATAGAATTGAGAATGGAAAGACCTCCTGCTGAGAGCGGGAAAGGCGCCCGATTAGGCCAGTGCGACCCGGGCGGATGTCTTGAGAAAGGAGTTGGTTCGTGATGTCAACGTTGATGAAAGCTCTTGCTTCGGCCAAGATCTTCCTCGCGGTGCTTTTGCTCATGAGCTTGGGAGTCTTCGTCGGGCTGATGCTCGGTACGGGCTACAACGGCTCCGAGGAGACGGTTAGCGCCACTCCCATTACCCCCCAGGCAGCGCCGGTGGCGCCTCTGGCCTCGGAATCGCTTGAGAGTCCGTTTGTTTCGGTGGCACAAAAGGTGCTTCCCGCCGTTGTGAACGTCGATACGAAGAGGCGGGTGAGCTATGGAGGCTTCGATCTCGATCAAGGCCCTTACGGGGATTTCTTCCGCCGTCTCTTTCCACAGATGCCGGATCAGGAGGTGGAGGTTCCTACCTACGGATCGGGTTTCATATTCGACGAAGACGGCCACATCCTGACCAATAATCACGTCGTCAGGGATGCGGAGGAGATAGTCATCACCCTCCACGACGGCACCGAGTACTACGCCGAGCTGGTGGGACGGGACGCGGCCACGGACATCGCGGTGGTCAAGATAGATCCCGAAGGCTATATCCCGGCGCTTACGTTCGGCGACTCTGATGCCATGAGAGTGGGCGACTGGGTTGTGGCAGTGGGAAACCCGTTTCACGAGCTTGAAGGAACGCTCACGGTCGGCGTAATAAGCGCAAAGGGCAGGTCCGATCTCAGGATAGCCGGCGGTGCTCCCATCTACCAGAGCTTCATCCAGACGGATGCGTCGATCAACTACGGAAACAGCGGCGGACCGTTGTGCAATATCAGAGGTGAGGCAATAGGCATAAACTCCGCCATCAATCCCTCCGGCCAGGGAATCGGGTTTGCCATCCCCATCAATCTCGCGAAGAAGATCAGCGATCAACTGATCTCGAACGGCGAGGTGGTGCGGGGTTACCTGGGCATACTGCCACAGGAGCTGACCGATGATCTGGCCGAGGGCATGGGCGTTGAGGGCCGGAACGGGATCATCGTGGGCAGCGTTGAGTCCGGGACTCCCGCTGAGGATTCGGGATTGGAAGAAGGGGACATCATAGTCGAATTCAATGGGGTGGAAGTCGAGGACGTGGACCAGTTCCGCATGTTGGTGGCCGACACTCCGGTGGACAGCAGGGTCCCGATTGAGGTCTTAAGAGACGGGGATGAGAAGACCCTTACGGCTACTTTGGCTCGCCGCCCGCAGGACTTCGCGTCAGCCACGACTGGGACGAGGCAGAACGAGGACTGGCTGGGCGTGGACGTTCACAGAGTTGATTCGGACGTAGCGAGAGAGCTGGAGGTCCGGGAGGGCCAAGGCGTGGTCATTGTCGACGTACGTGCGGGGAGCCCGGCTGAAAGTGCGGGCCTCGGCCGAGGCGACATCATTCTTTCCGTTGGAGATGCCGAGGTTGACGGTGTGCGCGAGTTCGAGCGCGCTCTCCGGGACGCCTACGACGAGAGCATCAAAGAGAGTGAGGGGCGCCGGAAGGCGAAGCCGATCGTCTTTCTTGTACAGCGGCAAGGAAGAACGATGTTCGTTCCCATTAGACCGCCTAAGGACTAGTTCCGAAGCTCAATCGCGGATTCCGGGCTGGGAGGGGCCTCTTGAGAGGTCCCTTCTCAGGCGCGCTCATGGGGTCATGCCTACCGCCGGCACCGATCTTCACGGTCCTCCGAGAACGGCCGAGCCCCCTATGGGCCCTTCGGCTGCAACGCTCATGGGGCCATGAAGGCGACGCAAACCCCGTGGTCGCCGCTCTCCGCGAAAGACCGAGCCCCCTATGGGCCCTTCGGCCCCGCCCCCACGGGGCCATGATTGGGCCAAATCCCACACTTGGCGGCCTCCGCAAACGGGTCGAGGCCCGACAGGGCCTTCAGGCCCCGTCCGAGTCCGCCGATGCCTTGTATTGAGCTTGGTCCGGGGGTCTCTTCCCCGGATCATTCCTTGGAGCCCCGGAGCCGGCCCCGGAGCCAATAGGGCTTGACAGGCGCCCGGCGGTTTGCTACGGTGCCGCCTGTTAATCGGCCGGGCTGGAAGATGTCGAATGTGGGGCTGCCCTTCGTCGGGGCGGCTTCCCGGTTGTTGGTGGCGCTCCAGGCGGCCGGTGGAGGGCGACGGGAGGGAGATTTCGGTGTTTGGGAAGCAATTCACGATCATGATCATGCCCAATGAGGGCAGACAGGTTTGGAGCACGCGGGTATCCGGCAGGGTGATCGGTCTCGTCGCCGGGGCAGCGGTGCTGTTCTGCATACTGGCCCTGTCGGGCAGTATCCTCTTCTGGAAATCCGCTGAGAGGGGGGTTGAGAACTCACGGCTCAGTGAGGAAAACGTCATCCTCAAGCGGAGACTTCAGAGCTTTCAAGGTACAATCGCCGATTTGAGGGAGAGCATTGAGAGGAACTCGGAGTTTCAGAGAAAGGCGCAAATGCTGGCCGACTTCGAGACGATTGACGATGATTCCAAGAAGATGGGAATCGGTGGTCCGGTCTACCCCGGCAAGGACCCTCTGGGACAGTATGATCTGAATACCGCGGCGCTCGCCTTGGATATTGAGACGAGCCTGGAAGAGCTCGAGATGAGGTGCGCGGTCCAGGAGGATAGCTTCGACGCGATCCTCGCGGGCCTGGAAGAGCAAAAGGAGAAGTGGGCGCACATTCCCTCGATAAACCCGGTCCCCGCGGGTTGGACCTCCAGCGGATTCGGCAAGCGAGTGGATCCCTTTACCAATAAGGAAGCCATGCACTTGGGGTTGGATTTCTCCGCCCCAATGGGAACTCCCATTTATGCCACCGCCGACGGGGTGGTGAAGAGCGCGGGTCGACAACGTGAGTACGGACTCACTGTCGAGATAGATCACGGAAACGGGATAGTCACTCGGTACGCCCATAACAAGAAGCTGGAGGTCAAGAGAGGGCAAAAAGTCGCGCGAGGACAGTTGATAGCGCGAGTCGGAAAGACCGGCCGAGCTACCGCTCCTCATATGCACTATGAAGTGCGGGTTGACGGGAGCCCCGTCAATCCGTGGAGATACATCCTGACCGCGGACGTGATAGTGGACTGAGCCGACTCTTCCGCCCGGACGCCTGTCGGCATGGGGAGTGGCGTGAGCCCCGCCCCTGCGCGGCCCGGACGAGTCCTGTGCGGCCGCGTGCCGCGCAGGTCACGGATCGCGTGTCAGCGACGTTCTCTCAACGACGTCCGACCCTCTGCCCCTCTCTTTGACCGAAGCGGCTTCGTTTCTGCCTAAGCCTACCCCCTAATAAGGTCGATCTATGGCCGTGGGCGCTTCGGTTCGGGTCCCTATAGTCTCTTTGTCGGGCCTCGAACCGGGCGGCTCGAGTCTCCATGGGGATAGGACACTGCTTTGCGGTCTTCTGTTTTCTCACTGCCCTCCCTCAATGGGATGGATTCTTTGAATCGGCGCGCGAAAGGCGGGTCGCCCGATTCAGGTTCGGGGATCCCCGCTCGCGGCGGTCGGCCGGCGGTCGGCCGCGTGACGGCGACTTCCCGGTCCGTGCGATTGCCGCATCCCCCTGAGCCTTCGTCGGTCGGCTCAGTGTCCCCGGCGCGTTGCCGTTTCACGCCCGCGCGGGCCCTCCGCGATCTTCTCGACCGCCGGCGCATTGCCTCTCTTGGGCTCGTGATCCCGGCCCTGCTAATCGCCGCGACCGCGCACGCCGGGGAGGTTCTCCGAATTCGCTACTGGACGGGCCCCGAGAACACACGGGTCGTAATCGATCTAAGTTCCAGGGCGCAGTTCCGCTACAGAACGCTCACCGGCCCGGACCGTATCGCCGTGGACGTCTTCAGTACTTCTTTTGCCTCGGCCGTCCGGACTCCCATCAACGTTGAGGACGGTCTGATAAGGCGCATCCGCACGAATAAGCTCCGGAGCGGGACCGCGCAGGTGGTGCTCGATCTCTATGAAGGTTCCGAGTTCAAGGTGTTTCCGCTGGGGAAGATGAAGGGGTATCCCGAGAGGATAGTGATCGACGTCATGCGGCCTATCTCGCAGCGCGATCTGGAAAAGCGGGAGCGCATGATCGAGGATCTGAAGGAAGCGAAGACCAAGATAATAGTGATCGACCCGGGTCACGGCGGTAATGACCCCGGTGCCGTGGGCCGGCATGGGATAAGGGAAAAGGACATATGCCTTGCGATCGCGAAGAAGACCGCGGAACAGATCAACGCCGTTTCGGGCTTCAGGGCCTTCCTCACCCGTGACGCCGACTACTTCGTGCCTCTCGGCCGCCGCGTGGAGATCGCGCAGAAGCACAGGGCGGATCTATTCGTCAGCATCCATGCCAACGACGCGCACAACAGATCGGCCGCCGGGACGGAGGTCTTCTTCCTGTCGCTCTCCGGCGCGACGGACGAGGCGGCCAAGCGACTGGCGGAGAAGGAGAACGCGGCGGATATGGTCGCCGGCGTAGCCCCGGATTCCGACGACTTGAATTTCATCCTCTTCGACATGCTCCAGGCGGAGAGCATAACAAGAAGCTCTTATCTGGCCGAGGCCGTTCACGACAATCTCCTGAGACACAACCGGCTCAAGAGCAGGGGCGTCAAGCAAGCGGGGTTCGTCGTCCTCAAGAATCCAGGAATCCCGTCCGTCCTGGTTGAGGTCGGGTTTTTGAGCAACGCGAAAGAGGCAAAGCTCCTTAGATCTTCTTCCTTTCAGAGCGACGCGGCTACCCTTATCAAAGACGCCGTCGTCGACTACTTCCGCGCCTACACTTCGATGGGTTTGTTGCAGTAGCCCCGCGAGCCGGCCCTTACGGGAACCACTTCGTCCGCGTTGAGGTTCCCACTGAACTGCGCGACTACTTCTTGGAGGCAGGTGGATCTTCCGCCATTCCTGCGGTTCGGGCGAAGGTGTTTTCACTTTGCCCGCGCCCGCTCGCAGGCTACCGCTCCGGCAGCCAATCCATCGGGAAGTCCGGATCGAGGCGGATGACTTCGAACAGGGTGGCGACCAACTCGTTCTCTTCTCCGGCGGTGTGGGGGCTTATGAACTCCCAAACGACGGTCCCGTCGGGTGTGACCTCGAGCGCCCTTCCGTTGTCGGACTCCGTGATCAGCGTGTTTCCGTTGGGCAGGCGAATGCACGAGCCGCAGGTCTCGGAGTAGAAGCGATCCCAATGAGTGCCGGTGTAGCTCCACGGGATTTCTCTTGTGACGGGATCGAACTCTATCACGCGGGAGTTGACGGCCCGCGAGCCTCCGTTGTCGAATAGAAGTATCCTCCCGTTGTCGAGAACGGTGGGCTGATGCTGCCGACGCCATCTTCCCCTGAAGGCCCAGGCCGCGACCTCCGCCTCCAGGTCGATTACGGCGATCACGTTCACCTTCAAAATGGAGATGAGGGCGTTCCCCTCTCTGAACGCGGGGGACTTGTGCGCGAGCCGCCCGTCCAGGATCTCGAGCGTGTTGGTGTGGAGGATATCTCCACTGTCCGGCATGTGCCGAAGGAGCTTCGCATACTCCGAATTCTCCATTGCTGCCAGTATTGAAACCCTGTCCAGCTCGGTTCCCTCCGCGTCCAATCTCACGATAAAATCCTCGACGACCGGCTCGGTCTCATTGATGCGCGGAATGATCCGGGCCTTCCTAGCCAGCACGTATATAGTGCCGTCGTCCATGACCTCCAGATCGTGATGGCATCTGCCCGGGTATTCCCATAGAAGGTTGGAGTCCTTGTCCAGCTTGATGAGGCCGATGCTCTCGTGGATCGCCAGAATGTCGCCGTTCTCGAAGAGGTAGGCGCGACGCCAGTGGTATCGACCTTCCATGTTCTCGGGGAAGTCCCGGTCGGGCCAGATCTTGTCGAAGTCGTAAGCCCATTTGTGGAGGACTCTGCCTCGCATGTCTGTCAAGATCGCCTCGGGCGCATGGCCGGACACGTAGAAGTTGAATCCGGCGTACGCGCTCGACGTATCATAGGTGACTACTCCGCTGACGGCGTGCTTGGGACGCGAACCGCTCAGGTATCCGATCGACTCAAGCTCTCTTATCTTAGCCTCTTGCTCCGGGGTCATCTTCTCGGGCCGCGATTCCTTGCGGATTCGTCGCCAGCGACCCTGCTCCGGCTCCGAGTCGTCCGAGTCCGTCGAGGAGCGGTCGGCGTCGGAGGCCGAGTCGTCCGAGTGGGGCACGGAGTGATCTTCCACTGAGCCGAGGTCCTGGGGGGAGTTGCCCGGGTCGTCGGAACCGTGCCCGCCGCCGTCGGATTCCGAGCCGGAGTCGCCGTCGCGGATTAGGATCTCGCCTGTCTCCGGGTCTATCCTAAGGGTCTCCGGGACGGCTTCGGGAGGCCTTATGACTTTCGACCCGGCGTCTTCCGGGCGGCCGGGATCATTGGCCGTCGTTTCTCCGGCGTCATCCCGCCGCGCGGCGCCCTCCGCGGTCGTCTCTTCAGCGTCGCCCTCTTCGCCGATATCGGATCGAGATTCCATCGAGCCGCTCTCGCCGTCTCGCCCCGACCCGCCGTCTTCGCCGCAGCCCCCGCAAGAGAAGATCAACGTGGAGACCACAAAGTAAATCATCAACGCTCGGAGAATGAACATGCCTAAAGTGTCCTCGTTTCATGAGAAGGAAGGAGCATTGGCCGGGATGGGTTGAAGCCGGCCGCCAAGAGCGGCTTACTCCCTCGACGGTCCGGCTTGGCTTCAGCGCGTTGCCGGCCCCTCGACCTTAACCAGATTATCACAGAGATCGAGTATGGGTGTAGCGCGGGTTGGAGGGAAGCGGGGAAACGGCGACCCACGCGTGTGTCGACTTATCCCTTGTTTTTTCCAAGCGCAGCGCGGGTTTCTCTGGACGAGAAGCTGCTTAACCGGTAGAATACCCAGAGACGCGCGAACTCGGACTATGGCGGCGGAAGTGCGCGGCGTGCGGGCCGCCCCGAAGCGCGGAAGAGCATCAAATGGGTGTTCTTCGCTCGTGCGCTCCGGCGTGATTGAGATGGATCAACCGAGGCCCGTTCCCGGCGAGGCCGGAGCCTTGAAAGACGGGCCGGCTTTGCCTGCCGAGAAGACAAAGGGGGAGCGATGAAGAAGACTCTTTTTGCGGTGTTTGTTGTGGTTTCGATGTTGATGGTATCGAGCGCGGGCGTGAGCGCCTTCGACGCGAAGGCCGATTCTAAGGCAAATGGCGCGAAGATCGAGCGCAAGGCCGGAGATGCAATCGCAGTTAAGAAGGCGATCTTCCACGGCACCGGAATACACTGCGATCTCTGCGCCGACTCGATAGAGCAGGCCTTCGCAAAGACGAAGGGCGTGGAATGCGTCCGCGTGGACGTCAAGAGCAAGCTGGCTACGTTTTGTTACCTGCCCGAAGAAACCGATTGGAAGAAGATCGGAACGATCATGGCGGAGGCCGGCTTCCAATCGGACTTGGTCAAAGTGACGGATGCCGAGTGTCCGTGCGACAAGCTTGGCGAGTACTGCAAGCACTGGGCAAAGGCAAAAGAAAACGAAGCCGGCTGCAAGAAGAAGGGCTGCCCGTTCGCGAGCCAGTGCAAGAAGGTTTGCAAGTAGGCCGATCTCTCGGACCGCGGGCCGGCCTTTGACGGCCGGCGATCGCCGCGGCTTCCGCGGGGCGTCGAAGCCCGTCGCTAGTCGTGCCTCACCTCATCCAAGTATTTCTCATAGACGAACTCGGGGCTGTTGTGCCGGGTGTGGCAGAACACGCAGACCGCTTCCGTGATCTTTCCGTAGGTCGCCGTGGGATCGTCGAGGTGATCTCCGCCCGGTCCGTGACATGCTTCGCACCCCACGCCTTTGTGCTGGGGAGTGCCCCGCGGGGTCACGAAACCGCTGCGGTAGCGGAAGCCCGTCGTGTGGCATTTCTGACAGTCGGGATCGAAGTCCCTGTCTTTGTTCTCAAGCGTCTCGAAGGCGTGCGCGTGGGGCGTCTCACTCCAACCCTCGTACTGCTCGGTGTGGCAATCGACGCACGCGTATGAGCTGAGGTAGTTCGTCTCAGGCTCTCTCACGTCGTTCACCGTCGGCCTGAAGGCGGCGCTTGTCACGAGCACCTTGAGCCTGTCGATGTACTCGGAGAGCAGTCCCAGAACCTCCGGGTCGCGGGGAAGGGAAGGGGCGACCGGAACGGTTTCCTGGTCGAAGCCGACGATCTTCTTGTTCGCGTCCAAATCGAGGTCGAGTCTTCCCACGTAGCGGCCCCGGTCTCTTGTGTAGACGACTATTGCTTCGTTCAGTTCCTCGAAGTGGGGCGCCGAGGGGCCTACGTGAGCCGCCACGACGACGTCCAGGTCGTCGAACGCGCCCGCGATCACGCGCGCCCGCTCGACGGAACCGCAGTGAGCGAGCGCCACCACCAGGTCCGCCTCCTTTCTTACTTGAGGCAGGAAGCGCTCGAGGTACTTCTCCATGTGACCGATCCTGACGCTGTCGATAACGGATGCGGGGAGGGCGACTCTGTGATTCAGAAGTCCGACTATCGCCACTTTGACGCCGTCCATGTTCTTCAGGACGTAGTCGGGGAATTCTCCCGGCCGCTCATCCGCCTCTCGAGCGGCTTCGTCGATTTCACGGGCGACCCTCTCGACTTCCTCACCCGGCGCGCGTTCCTCGGTCCGCGAAGTCTCGCCGCCGCTTGACCGGCTCGGGTCGGAGTCGCTTGCGCGGCCCCGCTTTGTGCCGCTTTCATTCGGGTTCTCTTCGTAGCGGTCTCCTGCGTCAATTGTGCTCTCTCCGGTCTCGTCGGCGTCGGTTGCGGCGCTCCCCGCCCTCTGCCCGACGTTCATGGAAACAACCGGCAGATCGAAGCGCGATATAAGGTCTCTCAGGTAGGCCATCCCAAAGAGCAGATCGGTCTCGCCGAGGGTGATCGCGTCGTAGTCCATAAGGGCGTACGCCCGGGCGAGGACCTCGCCTTTCAGCTCTCCCTGGAGATCGCTCTGGGTGGGCAGGAGATCGCCCGCGTCCACCAGAAGAGTATTCGGGTTCATTGCCCTGATTGAGTCTATGTAGCCGGCCCGCCGGGCCAGACCTCCGTAGTCGAGCCTCGGTCACCCGCAAGACTCAAGCTCACCGTAAGTGTCGCCGGTGTAGATCAAGGTGAGCGTTCCGCCTTCGTACGCGGCCTCGGGCGCGACATAGAGAGCTACTACTACGGCGGCCGCCGCCGCGGCTCCGACCGCGATCAGGCTTATGGAAAATCTCGCTTTCATGTGCTGCCCCAAAAAAGAGGACCCGGGGGCTCAGAGCCCCCGGGCATCGGGTTCAGGCACCGCCGGCCTCGTCAACTGCCCAACGCGGCGGCGAGGACGTGCCCCCCGAATCCCAAACGTCCTCATACCGTTCGCATATAAAGCAGAACCACTGCGGGCGCTGTGCGCCTTGTGCCTGGTAGTTCCTGTACCGGCCGTCAAGCCGCTACGGGACGGCTCAGTTCCCTATTCTCAATTGTCGTACAAAGAGCCGTCCCGGCTCAATAGCATTTGGAGTAACCGCAGGATACGCAGACGACGCAGCCCTCGGCGTGCTTCGTAGCGTTTCCGCACTCCGGACACATCAGAGGAAGCAGGCCCGCCACGGCCTCCTCCGAGCTTCTCGAAATGACTTCCTCGCCTTTGAGATACATCTCAAGCGCCTTGGCGATGGCGTCGGAGCAAGAAAGAGTCTTGGTGCCGTTCTGCCACGCGTGCAGGTGGCAGCTAATCCCCTTGAGCTGTTTTGTTATGGCCTGCGGGCTTATTCCGCTGCGAAGCGCCAGCGAGACAAGCCTGCTTATCGCTTCGGATTGAGACGCCGCGCACCCGCCGGCTTTCCCCATCTGGGAAAATATCTCAAACGGTCCGAGCTCGTCTTGATTCACCGTGACGTAGAGATTGCCGCAGCCGGTGCTCATCTTCCTTGTGGAGCCGTGTATCAGCTGCGGCCGCGGTCTCGGCGTCGAGCGTACCTGACCGGCGTGCGGCTCGCCGGCTTCCCCGTCCATCACAGCCGCTTCTTCGTGACCGTGAGCGTCGCCCGTGGTGGCCTCGCCCTGATCGACGACTCTGGGTTCCCGCTCCCCGGAGGCCTTGGCCTCTTCCTCATCGGCGGGGTCATGGACGGTGGGCTCGGCCTGTCGAGCGTTTGTCTCGGCGCCGGCGCCCCTGTTGAGCACCTGTTCCTTCCGGCTCGCGTCCCTGTATATCGTCACTCCCTTGCAGCCCAGTTCATGAGCGAGCATGTAAACCTTCTGGACGTCGTTCGGCGTCGCCTTGTTTGGGAAGTTGACCGTCTTTGAAACGGCGTTGTCGGTATGCTTCTGGAACGCGGCCTGCATTCTCACGTGCCACTCCGGAGTTATGTCGTGCGCCGTGACAAAGACGCCCTTCACGCGCTCCGGCACTCCCTGAACGTCCCTAACGCTTCCCTTCTCGGCTATCTCTCGCATCAGCTCGGGCGTGAAGAACCCTTCCATCTTCGCGACGTCGCTGAAGAGAGGATTCACCTCGACCAGCTCATCGTCGTCGAGCACGTTCTTTCTAACGAAGCTCACGGCGAATATGGGTTCTATTCCGCTGGAGCACCCGGCGATAATGCTAAGGGATCCCGTAGGGGCGATCGTCGTGACCGTCGCGTTTCTGAGCTTCGGCCCTCCCGTCTGCGCGTACGTGCTCATGCCGTGGTTGGGGAAGGGACCCCTCTCTCTCGCTATCGCCTCGGAGGCGCCGTGGGCCTCCTCTTGGATGAAGCTCATCACCGATTCCGCGGTTTCGACGGCTTTGTCGGAGTCATACGGGATTCCGAGCTTTATCAACATGTCCGCGAAGCCCATCACGCCGAGACCGATCTTTCTGTTTCCAAGGGTGTTGGTTTTGATGATCTCGAGAGGATATCTGTTCACGTCGATTACGTTGTCGAGAAACCTGACGGCGCTGTTGACCACGCGGCGCAGCTTTTCAAAGTCGATGACGGGGGACCCGTTCGTCCTCACCATCCTGGAGAGATTGACGGAGCCCAGGTTGCACGACTCGTACGGAAGAAGGGGCTGCTCTCCGCAGGGGTTCGTGCTTTCGATCTCGCCCAGGGCGGGGGTGGGGTTGTCCCTGTTCACCTTATCCAGGAAAACGATGCCGGGGTCTCCGTTCTTCCACGCGAGCTGCACTATGGTGTCGAAGACTCGGCGCGCCCTGATCCGTTTGACGACGTGCTTGTTGTGAGGGTTAACCAGGTCATAGTCGTTGTCCTTCAACACCGCGTCCATGAAGGCGTCGGTTATTCCCACCGAGAGATTGAAGTTGTTGAGCCTGTCCTCGCTCTCCTTCGCGACAATGAAATCAAGAATGTCCGGATGATCGACCCGGAGCACCGCCATGTTCGCGCCTCGTCGAGTGCCTCCCTGCTTGATGGTCTCGGTGGCCGCGTCGAAAACGGTCATGAACGAGATGGGGCCGCTGGAAACGCCCTTTGTGGATTTGACGACGTCGTTTCGGGGTCTGATCCTGGAAAAGGAAAACCCCGTTCCTCCTCCGCTTTTGTGGATGAGCGCCGTGTTCTTTATCGCCTCGAAGATGCTCTCCATGGAGTCTTCGACCGGGAGCACGAAGCACGCCGACAACTGGCCGAGCTCTCTTCCGGCGTTCATCAATGTAGGTGAATTGGGAAGGAACTCGAGCCTGGCTATCATCTCGTAGAACTCTCTTTGTCTCGCCTCGACGTCGGCGTCCGGATCGTAAATGAGATCCGCCGAGGCCACGTGTTTCGCCACTCGACGGAACATGAACTCCGGCGTCTCCAGTGTTTTTCCTTCCTCGTTCCTCCTGAGATATCTCTTCTCCAGCACGCGAACGGCGTTGGGCGTTAGGTCCGGCTTCAAGGGCTCGCCTGACTGCGGCCGGACGGGGCGCCTCGCGCCCTTGGCGCGGCGGTCTTCTGAGCTTCCCAGGACGCTCGAAGGCGTTTCCCCGGCGGGGCTTTCTTCTTGGGGGCTTGTCGCAGAAACGGACTTCTTCTCCGCGTTTCCGCCGTTTTCATGGCTTTTCATTGATCTAGACCCTTCAAAGTGGGGGCTCGGTGAGGTAACTCCCCATATTTGGACCGGTTGTCTGACGTCTCAGATGCAGGCGCCGTGAGGAGGAGCGGGGCCGACGGCCCACTCCTCCGGCTCATATATTGTAGCAAGAGGACAGATAGAACACAACATGTTGTGTGTCAAGGGAAAAGTGTCGGGGCCTCTGCCGCCGCCCCGGCATGAGGGCGAGATGCCTTGTTAAAGTGTTTAT